>OGZX01002512.1_pt1 | contig 14520 bp, 14 predicted proteins | sample 1576881 | NCBI WGS metagenome assembly OGZX01 (sample SAMEA3541542, study PRJEB24748) | human gut metagenome | biome: human gut; feature: human-associated habitat; material: faeces | place: China | collected 2012
CATCCGGTAACATGCCATCATGGGCGAAGAAAAATCCCGCAGAGCTATGGAAAGCAGCAGATGAATTTGAACGAAAAAACGGGACGGCATACCGTGAAATTGAGATCGCATTACCGCGAGAACTGACACGCGAACAACGGATAGAACTTGTTGAAGATTTCGTGCAAAAGGAGCTTGGTGATCGCCATGCCTATCAGTACGCGATCCACAATCCGCCAGGTGCAATCGACGGAAAGGAACAACCACACGCACATATCATGTTTTGCGAGCGGATTAATGATGGTATTGAACGCGATCCGCAGCAGTTTTTTAAACGTGCCAACAGCAAATCACCGGAGCGGGGAGGTGCAAAAAAGGCACGCTTTGGTGAGACACCACAAGAGCGAAAATCAGCCTTGGTTGCGCTACGTTCTCACTGGGCTGATGTGCAGAATGAACACCTTGCGCGGCACGGCCATCAGTCGCGCGTTGATCATCGTTCACTGAAAGAACAGGGTATCAAGCGCACACCGGAAGTTCATCTTGGTCCCGTTCGTGTTGCTGTTATGAATGCTGATCAGGTTTGTGCAATTCTGGCACGGAGAAACGCGGAACGGGAGAAGCTAGAAGCAGAGCAGGAACGGGACAGCATCATTGACCTTAAAACGACCTTGAAGGAAGCGTTAGCTGAACGGGATAACATACCACCAAGCCTGGATGAGCTTGGGGCAGAATTGAAGGCGTTTGTTGAAAGCTCGTTTGATGAACTCAATGAGGTAATGCAGCTTAATTCATTGATTAACGGTGCGCTGGACTCAATGATGAAGCAATTCCAGGTGGAAGAGGAGCGGAAGTTGCAACAGGAACGACTAATTGAAGCCGAAAAGCAAAGAGACCTGGAGAGGGAAAGAGAAAGAGTGCGCCAGCGTGCGTATTCCTCACCAGCACCATCACGTTCACGTGATTATGGTATGAGCCGTTAAGCACTGGAGGTTTTTATTTTATGCAATTGGATGAACATTCAAGAAAAATTGCTGCTCTTGTTGCGTATAATGATAAACAAATAAAAGAAATGAACAGGCTAATTACTCTGCTTAATGAAAGAGTGAATGACTTAAATACCTTTACAAGTACTCTTGAACGTGAAGGTAAAGTTGTTTCTGGAATTTCTTATTCCTTTAGGGATAGTGTGTCTAATGTTAAATTTTATATTAATAAAGGAATGGATGAGGCATCTTGTAAATTACAGAAATCAGTCTCAGATACACTAACGTCATTACTCCGCGAAAAATTATCTTTCACTCTCAATGATGTAAAGAAAGAGTGGGTTGATTTCGAGGAGCAAACAAGTAAAGAGATAAAGGAATCATTAAAGCAGACGACCAGAGAGGCCGAAGTTGCGACAGGTATAATTAGAAAAACAATGGAGAAGTATACAGTAACAAGGATTGTCGAAAAGGTAATTGTGTTGATTGTATTATTTTTATTGCTAATGATCGCTCCTGTTTTCTATGCTGAATATCTCAAAATGAATATTAGTTCGCTAATGGAAGAACAGAAAAAACATGAATCCATGTTAAAAGAATGGAAAGAAAAAGCTCCATTGGCCGAGTTCTCGAAGTGTGGAGATTATCGTAAAGCATGCGTGTTAGTTGATGACGAAAGCGGATATTATTTTAATGAACAATCACCAAATAAAAAATATGCCATACTGAAATAGTGTTAAGTAACTCATGCCGTCTTATGACTAAGGCTGCATGAGTATAAAAACGGCGTTTCACGTAAAAATAAAATAAATACCTGTACCTAATATAAAAATGGAACTACATATGCTTATGTATCTTGAGAATGATGGCGTCAATTTATCCCTTATCGTTAAGCTAATAGCTATGTAAATAAGATCTGTTAGGAATGATATAAATATAAATAAAACACCCAATATAAAAAAGTTTAATGTGATATTTGTATTATTATCTATAAAGGTTGGTATTAACGCAGCAAAGAAAAGATACGCCTTGGGGTTTAATAATGGTATCAAAAAAGGTTTTTGCTCTTTTCTTTGTTTGTTTTTTTTATTAATTAAACCCATTAATCCTATGTATATTAAATAGCCTCCACCGAATATTTTTATAATGTGAAAATGTTGTTCTGTGCTGGATGTTGAGGATAACGCGAAAAGAGATATTGCCATGACGATAGTCTCGCCAATTCTTATGTATATACTTGTTTTTATTGATGACTTTAATCCATGTGAAAAGGCATTGTTTATAACCAATGCAACGCCAGGCCCTATTGATATAGTTTGCGATAAGGTTACGATAGCAAATGATAATAATGTTGAATATTCCATGTTTACTTACCATGATATATTTCGTGGGAGCTTTTCATATACATATTCCATAGGAATTGCAGCTTTCGGTAATAAATTTATAAATGTTGATATGTGTTTTAGTGAATTGCTGGCGGCGATTGAGTAAAAATTTCCGCTATTCCAATATATTGATGCGTATTTAAAATGTTGTTTAATTGCGGAAAGCATATCGTCAACACTAACTTCATTCAAATTCATTGTGTTTAGTACGATTTCCTTTTTGGTGTTAATCTCATCTTTCGAGAAATACCTTTGTTTGAATGAATAATCTTTTTGGATTTCTCTTTTTTGATATTCATCATGTTCTGAACTATGTTTTTCTGTAAATATGAAAATACCATCATTATTTAATAGCCTTTTTACGTGGTTTATTTGCCCAGATCTGTTAGGTGAGTACATTTGAAATGTGGTGTCTTCTATTATAATATCGAATCCTTGATTAAATTGTTTAAGATTTGAATTTTTTAGTCTTTCCTCTAACAGGAAAAATGGAGTGCAAATAAAATAAGCGTTTTCACTTGAGCCATACTTAAAAAATGCATGTTCATTTTCTTTTGTTGGACTGGTTGTTAATGTTTGTATGTTTCCTTTTGATAATTCTGAAATGGTTCTTGCCATTGCGCCCTCAGCCATACCAAGACACCATGTGTTTAATTTTTTGTTTAGCGTGATTGCGTATTTTATTACTGTTGTTCCTAATCTGCACTCTTCTTCCTTGCTGTATGGTATACTGCAAAAATAATGATTAACGAAAGGGCCGCTGTTTTTTGTGAGGTGTTTGGCAAACTTAATGTAATCATAAGAATGAAAAAGCCGATCATCTATTTCTACTAGTCTAAAAGGTTTGTGTTTTTCCCCTGATGCAGTTGATGAGAAAAATTCTGCCATGCCGTTTATTCTCGGAGCGGAAATACATTCATTTATAAAATTATTCATTTTCCTATCCTCTGGTTTGATTTTTGGAATTTGTTGTTATGACTCTTCAATGCTAATTCTCTTGTAAGCTTTTTTACACGCCATAAACACGATTATGATGTTTTATATTGTCGATATTTCGTTGTCCAGACTGGATATGTTTGGAAATTTGTTTTCATGCGGGTTAGTTCAGCTGGCTTTCTGGATGAGAAAGTTTGCTGTTTTGACCAGTTCGCGCTTCTGAAGGGGTGAAACCGATCATTAATCGCTTTTGTGCATAGTTATGCAGGCCCCTAAAAACGATTCTGACGCGTTTTTTGTGTTTTCCCTAGGTTTATCTTGTCTTTTTGAGTTTTTTGCGTCAGAAAGCGATTGAGAGCGTTTTAGAGGGTACGTACAAGAGGAGTTATGGTAAATGGGTCTGGTTTTCGGGAAGGATCGACAGGATTTGCCGTTGGGTGTAGTGTAACCAACTGAAAAACAAACGCCCCTGAAATTCGTGCCGATCCGCCAAGACTGTCACGAAAATTCAAGGGGCGTGTGGGTCGTAACACACGGAGGAAATCCTAACACATGAGCGCCGTACTTCAACTCTTCAGGGAAAAATTACCGCACAAACCGTACTGTACGAACGATTTCACGTACGGCGTTCGCATTCTACCGAAAGATATCGCCATCCTTGCCCGTTTCATCCAGCAGAACCAGCCACATGCGCAGCACTGGCTGGCCTTTGACGTTGACCGGACGGGGGCAGCGATCGACTGGAGCGACCGGAACTGTCCGGCCCCGAACATCACCGTAAAAAATCCACGTAACGGGCACGCGCATCTGCTCTACGCGCTCACTCTTCCGGTGAGAACCGCGCCGGATGCATCGGCTTCGGCGCTCAAATACGCTGCCGTGATTGAGCGTGCGCTGTGTGAAAAACTGGGCGCGGATGTGAACTACAGCGGCCTGATCTGCAAAAATCCGTTCCACCAGGAATGGCAGGTGGTGGAATGGCGTTGGGAACTCTATACCCTCGACGAACTGGCGGATTATCTTGATTTGAGCGCCTCAGCGCGCCGTCGCGTCGATAAAGATTACGGGATGGGGCGAAACTGGTATCTGTTCGAAAAGGGCCGTAAATGGTCTTACAGGGCGATTCGTCAGGGCTGGCCAGCATTCTCACCGTGGCTTGATGCAGTGATTCAGCGTGTCGAAATGTACAACGCATCGCTTCCCGTTCCGCTTTCTCCGGCTGAATGTCGGGCTATTGGCAAGAGTATTGCGAAATACACCTACCGCAAATTCTCTCCTGAAGGCTTTTCCGCGGTACAGGCTGCTCGAGGTCGTAAGGGCGGTAATGCAAATTCATCAGAAAATCAGGCTATTAAAGGTCAGAAATCAAAGCGTGTAGCCGTTGCCACATCGGCACGAACTCTGAAGCCGTGGGTGACGTTAGGGATCAGTCGTGCCACATACTATCGAAAACTAAAATGTGATCCAGATCTCGCAAAATGAGACCAGATAACAAGCCTTATCAGATAACAGCGCCTGTAGGCGTTTTTTTGAGCGGGTAGGTTTGGGGTGATTTCCCGTGTTTCGTTTGGCAATGGTTTTAGCGTCTGTGTGTGAGTGGTGGTTGTGCTCGCCGCAGTCTCAATGACCGAGCGTAGCGAGCGAATGAGCGAGGAAGCACCAGGGAACCGGAACGTGAACGGAGGCTCTTACGCACTGTCTTTGGTGAGTAGCTCTTTCCCGCGTTTTTCCCATTCCTGCCATTTTGGATGGTTGCGCGGTAGCTCTGCGATTCCTGCGAGTGCGCCTACCAGTTCGGCAGCACTAAACTTTGGCTTTCCGGTTTTGCTGTCCACCAGTCCTGCCACAATCATGAGGCCTGCGGCCTTGTAGAGTTCATGATCCCGCGCCTTTCGTTCCGCCCTTGCGGCTGCCTTCCGTTCTGCCGCTATTATTGCCGTTACCCTGGCTTTTGCTGCGGCTGCTTTCTCTGCGGTTTTTTCTGCCCGTATCAGTGCGGACAACGTTTTTTCATCCGTCGTTGTTCGGTTTTTTTTCTCTGCCAGTAACACAAGTAATCTTTGCTGCTCTGACGGTGATTTCAGTCCGTTGATATAGGCAATTTTTGCACTTAACCACTCTTCACGATTTGTCATTCTTACCTCTGCACTTTTGCCGTTAATGTGAGTTGTTATTGTGCATAATATCACCTTGTCTGCCTGCGTGTGAGACCTTAAAATCATCCCTGATTAATTCAGGGATGCGCACTTAGTAGTTTCTCGACTTCGTCAAGAAACAGTGCGCTCCTGCTGAGGGCTGAAAAACCGATGGCGAGCTATCATTGCACTGTAAAAACAGGTGCGAAAGGAAGCGCCTTAAATCACTCTGATTACATATCCAGATCCGGCGATTATAAGAAATACAAATCGCGGGAAGATCTGGAGTTTTCTTCATCCGGTAACATGCCATCATGGGCGAAGAAAAATCCCGCAGAGCTATGGAAAGCCGCAGATGAATTTGAACGAAAAAACGGGACTGCGTACCGTGAAATTGAGATCGCATTACCGCGTGAACTGACACGCGAACAACGGATAGAACTTGTTGAAAATTTCGTGCAAAAGGAACTTGGCGATCGCCATGCATACCAGTACGCGATCCACAATCCGCCAGGTGCAATCGACGGAAAGGAACAGCCACACGCGCATATCATGTTTTGTGAGCGGATTAATGATGGTATTGAACGCGATCCGCAGCAATTTTTTAAACGTGCCAACAGCAAATCACCGGAACGGGGAGGAGCCAAAAAAGCGAGTACACCTCAGACACCACAAGAACGAAAAGCCGCCCTTGTTGCGCTGCGTTCCCGCTGGGCAGATGTGCAAAACAAACACCTTGCGCGACATGGGCATGAGTCACGCGTTGATCATCGTTCATTGAAAGAACAGGGTATCAACCGAACGCCTGAAATTCATTTTGGCCCTGTTCACGCCGCCAATCTGAACGAGGGGCAGATCGCGGCAATTCAGGAACACAGGGCGGCGACGCGTCAGCAAGAACGCACAGAACGCAGGCCAGCGCCGGAGCGCCAACAGGAACTGGAGCAAAAACAAAAAACAAAAATCAAGGCTGTTCGTCGATCTCCAGAGTTATTGGCTCAGTACCGCAAGGTTATGAAAACGGTCATTCAGGGAGAGGCAAGGCTTGCTCGTTTAGGAGATGCCAATCCCAATGCGCTCAAAGAACAGAAGCTGCTTCAGAATGCGAAAGCTAAAAAAGACTCTCTTTCCGAATGGAGCAGGCGAATATATGCAGGAGCACGGTATTTAGACAAACTGGAGCGTAATGTTTTTTACGCACAACGGGAGCTGCGAGAGGTACAGGAACAACGCAATGCTTTGAATGGGATTCGTGGCCTGTTTCGGGGGGCTGACAAAAGGGAGATTGATGCGCGTATTCTGGAGCAAAAAAGTGTGCTGGAAACCGCCGAACATGAAAGGAATGAATTCAAGGACAAGCTACAGCAAGCCGAATCCGACTGGAACAAAGAATACGCTGCTTTTAAGCGTACCGAGGGATATAAGTACGTTGGGGATCTGGACAGGTACAGAGAACGTGAGATTCTGGCAGCGGCATCTTTAGAGAACACTAGGCAAAAGGTTGCCGAAGAAGTATCCCTTGTCCGCGGTCAGATGTTATCTCTGGAGCAAGAATTAAAAATATCTGGAGATGAAAAATCTCAGCTTCGCCATGAGTTGCAGGCAGAAATAGCGCAGGAACGGCAGCAACAGGAGGAAAAAGTACTGCGTATACAGCGATCCTGGGCCAGGGGGGCATCCCGTAGTAACGAACGTGATCAAGATATGGAACGTTGAAAATGTAGCAATATCGGGACAGCGTCCGTGGTTCCTGGACGCGGAAAAATCTAGGTTTCCGGCTTGGACTCCCAACAAGGAAAATAAAAAAGGAAATGGATTTACTCTCACTGAAAAGAACGCTTCAAGCTGTCGTGATTTGTGGGATATTGCTTCTCATGTTTTTGGTTGCTCAGACAGCGTACAGGGATTTTATGGAAAGTAATATTGCATCCCTCCAGAAAGAACAAGAAAAAAGGGAAGCTATGTTGCAGGAGTGGCAATATAAAGCTCCGCTAGCAGATATAACAAGATGTGGGTAGTACCAAAAACCCTGCGTGCAGGTTGAAAATGGCGGTGAATTTTTCTACAGGGGCAACAAAAAATATATCGCCCTGAAATAAATTAAATATATTTTGTGCATTCCTCTAGGTGGAAATGCACAAAAACAACACTTTTGCTTATTTAATACCGACGGCTGACATTGATTGTTTTAGTGCCTCCAAACCTTGTTTACAGGCCATATCCTGACTTGATTCAGGTAGTGCCGATATTTGTTGTTTTGATTGTTCATATTGTTGTTTTATTACATTAATTTGTGCGTCAGGTGTCCCCATTTCTTTCATTTTGTCCATGAAATTATCTATTTCTTTATAATAGTCTTGGCATGTCTGAGTCATCGCTGCGCTGGCAGAAGTTGCAAAGGTTGCAACGAAAAGTAATGCAATAATTTTTTTCATGTTTATCTCCTGAATACACTGAAACCACATCATAGTAAATATCTTTTTTTATTCTCATACAAGTTTTACCTATAACAGAATGAAAAGAGTGTGATATAGCTCATAAAGTTATGTTAGGAAATACAGCAATGTTATGAATATGAATATAAAAATAAACCATATGATTTGTGTTTTTCTAGCATCATCATGAATTTAAAATCAGTGATACTTATTCCGATATTTGTCCTGTAGGATTTGCGCTGCATCAATTCTTTTAAGAGCCATTCATGCACTCGCATTGAATATTTGTTTTCAAAGACTTTGACATATTCCAGATTATATTTAATGAATTTTTTAAATGAAATAAAAGAGGGGTGATGTATTTACTGAAAATTAGTGTTGCTGTCTGATTATCTCGATTAAACTCCGCGTATTCTGTCCAATTGAAAATACGTTTGGAAACGGCACCTGTAGGATAAATTAATTCAACAGATCGTTTAAACAAATTACTTGTTGCTGCATTTAAACGCCCCCAAGCGTTTTCATGGCTAAGTTCCATTGCGGTTGCGTATTCCGCCGATCCCGATTTGACGCCGTTGACGGTGAAGCGTTTGTGCCAAGAGTTGTTTGGGAGAACTGGCAGCCAATGGTTGATTGTTGAGGTGTTCGGGGACGAGAAGCGACAGCACCGCAGCGCCGACAGCAACGCCGAGGCGGTGCAAAAGCTCGCCGCGAGGTGTGCGCTGTCCTAGCCAGTCCATTCGAGCAACCACACGGCGAACACGCCGCCAGATTAAAATCTGTCAGCGGTCGCCGTTCCCAACAAAAAACCAACACCGTGCACCCGATTTCGGGGGGCGGCTGGGGCGAACGACTCGCGGTAAAAATTCTGCGCCCCGTTCACCGTTTCCGGCACGGGAAAATTTGCGTTTTTGACCCGTTCGCGCCGTTGAACCGTCGAAACCGATCGCGCATCGCTTTCGTGCATAGTTATGCAACGCTCTGAAAGTGATTCTGACGCATTTTTTATGTTTACCCTGGTGTTTCCTTGTCTTTTTGCGTTTTTTGCGTCAGAAAGCGTCTGAGAGCGTTTTAAGGGGTACGTACAACGGGAGTTATGGTAAATGGATCGATTTTGCGGGAAGGCTCGACAGGTTTTGTCGTTGGGGGTAGTGTAAGCGACTGAAAAACAAACGCCCCTGAAATTCGTGTCTATCCGCCAAGACTTTCACGAAAATACAGGGGCGATGTCGGTCGATAACCTGGAAGGAATCGTAACACATGAGCGCCGCGCTTCAATACTTCGAAGAAAATTTACCCCACCGTCCCTATCACACGGATGATCTCGCTTTCGGCCTTCGTATCTCCGGCAAAGGGCGCGCGCTTCTTGCACGGTATATCCAGCAGAACCAGCCTCATGCACAGTTCTGGCTGGTTTTTGACGTTGACCGCGAGGGGGCTGCTATTGACTGGAGCGACCGGAACGCTCCCGCGCCGAACATCACCGTTAAAAATCCTGTGAACGGACACGCTCACCTGCTCTACGCACTCAACATCGCCGTGAGAACCGCGCCTGATGCCTCGGTTAAGGCGCTGAAATATGCCGCAGCGGTTGAACGTTCGCTGTGTGAGAAACTTTGTGCGGATGTGAACTACAGCGGCCTGATTTGCAAAAATCCGTTCCACCTGGAATGGCTGGTGATGGAGTGGCGCGAGGAAGCCTATACCCTCGATGAACTGGCTGATTATCTCGATTTGAGCGCCTCAGAGCGTCGTAGCATCGATAAACATTACGGGATGGGGCGAAACTGCCACCTGTTCGAAATGACGCGCAAATGGGCTTACAGGGCGATTCGTCAGGGCTGGCCAGCGTTCTCACAGTGGCTTGAAGCGGTGATCCAGCGTGTCGAAATGTACAATGCATCGCTTCCCGTTCCGCTTTCACTGGCTGAATGTCGGGCTATTGGCAAGAGCATTGCGAAATACACGCACAGGAACTTCACGCCGGAAACTTTCGCACAGTATGTGGCTGATACGCACACGCCAGAAATTCAGGCTGCACGCGGTCGCAAGGGCGGTTCTAAGTCTAAGCGCAGCACAGTAGCTACATCTGCACGCACGCTGAAACCGTGGGAGGCATTAGGGATCAGTCGCGCCTGGTATTACCAACTGAAAAAACGAGGTCTCGTAGAGTAGACCAAATAAGCCTATATCAGATAACAGCGCCTTTCTGGCGTCTTTTTGAGCAGCAGGTTTTTTGCCGTTTTTCCCCGTTCAGCCCTGCAATGGCGCGGCTTTCCGCGTGATTGTGGTGGTAGTGCTCGCCGCAGTCTCATGACCGAGCGTAGCGAGCGAATGAGCGAGGAAGCACCAGGGAATCGGAACACGGATGGAGGCACTTACGCGTCTGGGTTTGGGGATGTCTCCAGATCGTACTTAAGTTCCTTAAGTGCTTGTAATATCCTGTCTTTTTTATAGCATAGCTCGCCTGTTTTTGTGTCTACCAGTCCTGCTTCGATCAGTAGCCCAGCCGCGAGAAAGAGCCGGTGATTGCGTTCCCGTCGTTGTTTTTTTCCCTCGATTCGTTTTTGGACCGCCTGTTTTCGTTCGCTCTCCTGTGCCTGTAAGTCGTTTTTTTCCGCTGTTGCCAGTACGTGGAGAAGTTTGCGTTCCTGTTCTGTGAGTCCGGCTTCGTTGTCGATCAGGTCAATAATCTGTCTCTGTCGTGCGGTCTGTTCTCCGAGCTTCCTGATGAATCCGATCCGTTTCTTCAGCCATTCGATGTTGCTGATGCGCATGTTCGTGATGCTCCCTGGTGTTTTTTTGCGGTGTGTTGTGGTCGTGCAGTATATCGCTTGCGGTCGGCGGGTGCAGGGGGTATCTTCCGTGCTAATTCGTAAAATTAGAAGGAAGCGCACTTATATGTTTCTCTCCTTCGTCGAGAAACAGTGCGCTCCTGCAGAGGGCTGAAACCGTGGCAACCTATCACCTCAGCGTTAAATTTGGTGGCAAGGGGCAGGCTGCAAACCACGCCGATTACATCGAGCGCAAAGAGAAATACCGCGACCGTCAGGATTTGGAATATTCCGCACACGGAAACATGCCGGAATGGGCCAGGGATAATCCTTCCCATTTCTGGCAGGCGGCTGACCAGTTTGAACGTGCGAACGGTTCGACCTATAGGGAACTTGAAATTGCATTACCCCGTGAACTGACACCGGAACAGCGCCTTGAACTGGTGCAGGATTTTGTACGTCAGGAAGCTGGCGAACGGCACGCCTGGAGTTTTGCCATTCACAATCCGAAAGCGAGCATTGACGGCGGCGAACAGCCTCATGCGCATATCATGATGAGTCAGCGTGTGAATGATGGCATTGAACGTACACCGGAACAGTATTTCCGGCGCTATAACGCCAGGTATCCCGAGCGGGGAGGTGCGAAAAAGGATTCCGGAAGCCTGACTCTCACTCAGCAAAAAGAGCAGTTGCGGGAATTGCGAAAACGCTGGGAGGTGAAGCACAACGAACATATGAGAAAGCATGGCTTTGAAAGGGGCTTCATTGACTGCCGGACGCTGAAAGAACAGGGCATTGAACGACGTCCCGAAGTGCATCTGGGTTTTGAAGCTGCCGGACGGCTTGATGATGCCCAGCGTCATGACATCATGCAAAAACGGTCTGAACCGGACTATTCCCGCCATCTTGAACAGGCGCGAACGGTCGGGCATGACATCAGGGAATGGCTGGACACTCCGGTTAAGCAACATGAACTGGTCAGAAGGCTGCAACATGATGTTGCGCGGGAGCATGGCTTTGACATGAGAGACAGAGTGAGCAGACAGAACCGAACTGCACCTGAACGGGTTAAATCACCGTCACGTGGATTTTCTATGGGATTCTGAACATGGCCAGCACAGAAGAAAAATTACTCACGCTCCTGTTATCGGTGGAGCATCTGCAACATACCGCAATGGAGCAACAGAAAGCTGTTGCTGATTCTCTGGCTGTGGCAAGGGAAACTCTTCGCGGATATCGGGATATTTCTGACGGTGTGGCAAAACAGGTCAGGGATGAAGTCAGAAATGAGGTGCAGAAGCTGGACGTGGCAGGACTGATAGGTGAGCGCATCAGCCAGGATTTTCAGCGGCTGGAAGAGTCAGTCGCAAACATGAAGGCAAACGCGGATGCCCTGAACAGGGATATTGCGACAATTCACAGCAATATCGTGCAGGAATACAACACCCTTAAAGGGTATAGCTGGAAATGGCTGGGTGGGGTGTCAGTGGCTTTTCTGGTTATGTTCTGTGTGCTCGGATGGGGAATGAAAACAATACTCGACAGGAACTACAACGCCACAGCGGCGGTGTATCAGAAAGTTGTGACACTGGAAGATAAACTGGTGGAGAAACCTGTCACGGGGAAGAGCCGGAAAAACTGACGCGCTTCGCTTGTCCAACGCCTCACGACCCGCGAAAGGATTTCGCGAACCGTTCACCGTTTTTTTCAATATGATTCTGTCTGCTTTGGTCGATAAAGCAGACGATAGTATTCCAGCCTTCGTATATATAACGGTACGTGCTCATCAGTAAGAGCTGGCGGTATTGTGTTATCAGGGGGAAGTTTTTTCAGATACTCACGAAATGCCTGGCTTGATGCCATAAAATCTACAGTAGCATCGATAATATGTGGGGTGTTTTCACCTAATTTTGCCATGATGATAATCCTTATATTATCACGGTTTGTGAATGATAGGGTGTCACTATTATTTATGCGTTAGTGAACCAGAAAAAATCCCCCGTTGGCATAGGGGGATATGTAAGGAGAAATAACTTCGCAGGTGTTCTTGTTTGTATAACGTGAAAAGACTGCACGCAACTTAATAAGTCTGCCGTACTTACTTTCAGTTTTCAACATAAGGTTTATAACAATGTATGGAATGGAAGTGAGCTTTAAGGTTTCAGCTCTAAAAAATAAAATATTTATTAGTTGGCTGGTTGTTGTTCTTGTTCTGTATGTATATAAACACTATCGACATATTATGACCGGGAACATTCCTTACCCCCTCTGCGCTCGCAGAGGTTTTTTTGTCATTAATTAATAATGAACTGAAATGCAGTTCCGATACCTCCATTTGCACATTATCCCTGACATATGGTACCGGAACCGCATTAATTTTATGTTATAAGAGTTTATTTTTAATGTCCAGATGGTTTAATAGTATTTATATGTAATTAGCTGTATGGATAGTACTGGTTTTATTGTATAACTTGTCGTTTTTTTTTATTGTTTTTGTGTGGTGTGCTAATCTTTAAGTTATAAAAAAACCCCTTGGAATACAGGGGCAAAAGTAAGGAAAACAAATGGATGCTCAGTTTGTGTGACACTTTAAACTAATGGAACTATAGAGTGGAGGTTGTTACAGTCGCTTTTATAAAACAGCAACCAGTTTTTTTCAATAGTCTGATGATGGTTGTGACAGTTTTGTGATATTGTTCAAAATGTTTCTTGTTGAATGTTTGTTTTTTGGTCTATTGGTGTCTGGTTTTATTTTTTCTGCTATTACATATCAAGAAATGTGATTGGTGTAGCAAGAGTGGAATGCGATGTGGATAAACTAATTGGTTGTCGAATCTAATTTACTTAGAAAACTACACTTGTTTTTGTGTATGAATTTAGTGAATTTGTCTGTCTATGTGTTTTCGTGCATTTATAAATCCTTCGTCAGGATCTTAAATTTAGTGTTGAATATGTAGGGCCTGTACGGTAATTATTATTTAGCGTAGCTACTTCATCGTTGTTCGAACACAACCAACAACCTGTAATTGTTGTTTCTCTTGGTTCCCCACTTTTGTGGGGTTTTTTATCTCTTCCGTGCATCGTAAAGCGCGGACTCCTTCTGGAAAGGTTGTTTTAGGGCATCACTGAGGCATTTTTTGCGTTTGTGAATATTGAGCATCCGATAACTAAAATATTTCCCATAGACTCTGATTCTTGCCACCGACCCCAGGTCGGTTTTTTTTTGTCCTGGCGAGATGTGAAGTTTGGAAACAGGAAACCCCGTCAGAGCGCCACGCACCAGGGGAGAAAACTTGTCGTTTTGAGCCGTTCGGTGTTCAGAACGCACGAAACCGATCGCACATCGCTTTCGTGCATAGTTATGCAACGCCCTGAAAACGATTCTGACGCGTTTTTCTGGTTTGGCCTGGTGTTTTCTTGTCTTTTTGCGTTTTTTGCGCCAGAAAGCGACTGAGGGCGTTTTAAGGGGGGCGTACAACGGGAGTTATGGTAAATGGATCGGGTTTTCGGGAAGGTTCGACAGGATTTGCCGTTGGGTGTAGTGTAAGCGACTGAAAAACAAACGCCCCTGAAATCATGTCCAGATCCGGCAAGATTCAACATGAAATACAGAGGGCGTGTAGGTCGCATAACCCGGAGAGAATCGTAACACATGAGCGCCGCGCTTCAATACTTCGACGAAAATTTACCCCATCGTCCCTATCACACGGATGATCTCGCTTTTGGTCTTCGCATCTCCGGCAAAGGGCGTGCGCTTCTTGCGCGGTACATACAGCAGAACCAGCCTCATGCGCAGTTCTGGCTGGTTTTTGACGTTGACCGCGAGGGGGCTGCGATTGACTGGAGCGACCGGAACGCTCCCGCGCCGAACATCACCGTTAAAAATCCTG
>OGZX01002515.1_pt1 | contig 14500 bp, 9 predicted proteins | sample 1576881 | NCBI WGS metagenome assembly OGZX01 (sample SAMEA3541542, study PRJEB24748) | human gut metagenome | biome: human gut; feature: human-associated habitat; material: faeces | place: China | collected 2012
CCCACCATAATTTCGCTTTCAATCCATGTCGATGAATTAAATCTACCAGAGCTTTCATATCTTTATCGCCTCCCGGAAAACGCTTATTCATATCCCAATCGCCAATTGCAACCTGAAAACCATCATCTACATCCACCCATTTAAAACCTAATTCTTTCACTTTGGGCAACGTGGCTTTTATTTCATCCATCGTAAAATTACGTTCATATCCCCAGGCACACCAAACTGCATCGAAAGCATCTTCCTCAGGAGCAGCAAACTCCATGCCCTTAGATTGCATATATTTGGAGAACTGACGCAAAGGATTATAAAAATCGCCGGTATGCACACTTACAAATGTATTATAAGTCGATATTGTATCATTCCTTTTAAAATCAATGGGAGAGCTATATTCATATAAAACTTTGGTATTGGCTTTATTCTCATATTTCTGCCTGCTCACCGGAAAACTGACTAAGCGTAATACATCGTCAGTAACGCCTATAGCAAATCCACCGTCTTTCCGCCACAGATCGCAGACAGGTATTCCACCGCCATAATCGGAATTATTCATTCCCATATAATTTTTTTTATAAAACCCGGGGGTAACAGGTAAAACCCAGTCGCCTCTGGAACTTGTCGAACTACATTGCAACGACCATACCGGCTCAGAGTCTTCCTCACGATCCATATACAAATCATGATTCACCCAGGCTGTAACAACAGGTTCCTTTTCTCCCTTATTTACATACTTAATAGTAAACAGCAACATTCCCGGAAAAGAGTCAGGAGCCATTATATTTACGATCTTTTCAATCTCAATTCCATTTTTCTGATAAATTCCGGTCAGCTCATAAATAGTTTTGTCGACTTGTTTCGACTTTCTCATGTCTTTCAAAGTAAAATCGTTTGCAACACCTTCTCTCATTACAAGATAATCAGATGCAACAAAATCGCTATAAAAAGGTAATACATCATCTCCAATCATAGAGATATTCGTATGCATTCGTCCGTCTATTTTCAAAGATATATTACCATTAATAATTTCTTTTTTTTCATTACAAGACGTCAAAAAAAACAATACATACAGGATAGAATACAGATAGTTTATTCGCATAATTCGGGTATATAAAAATAATTTTTTAATAAAATAATCGTCAAATATATATATCTTTTTCTATATTTGCTATCATATTTATTACAATATAAATTATAAAAAATGGAAATAAAAATCATTAAACAAATCACAGACGAAGTAATTGAAGGATTACAGAATATTCTTCCTCAACTGTCTCCATCATCGGTATTTATTTTAGATAAAAAGCATCTGGAAAATGTAATTAAATCAGATTCTATAACTCTATTTATTGCCGAAGATGAAAATAAAGTTTTAGGCACTTTAACGCTTGCAATATATCCAACACCTCTTACCAGAAAGGCATGGATTGAGGATGTTGTAACCGATAATGATGCCAGAGGAAAAGGAATCGGAAAACTATTAATTGAGGCGGCGATGGAACATGCAAAAAAATTAGGAATTGAGAAAGTTGACTTAACATCAAGCAATGATAGGATTGCTGCCCACGGACTATATAAAAAGACCGGATTTGAAAAAAGAGATACTTCTGTTTTCAGAAGGTATATCAAGTAGCTACTGACACTATAGTTTTCATAGAAAAACTATTTTCGGATAGAGAGTAAACCGAACAAAAGAAAAAACAGATATGTCAAAATGATATTTCAAGTGCTTTTTTACGGTAAGGTATGGAGCTTGACCAAACACAGTCATATTTTAGAGGATTCTCCGGAAGTTCAGATATATCGTATTGCAATAAAGGAGAAGATAAAACAGACTTTAAGACAGGATAATTCAAACAACAGCTCTCATTTATTCTTAAATTTTAATCCTCAGAAGATTAATGCAAGGCTCTTTTTGAATGATCTCACCTACCTTCCAGAGTAAAAAAGAGGCCGAAAAACATAAGATTGGGGTAAAAAATCATACGGCTAAGCTCCATTTAAATATTATTTAACACATTTTTCTATTAAAACAAATCCCCAGTTCATTTAAAAGGAAATTTTTTTCGTTTAAAACGAGATGAATTTTCTTTTAAACAAACTGAAAAATCAGAGAAGAAAGGCTTATGTGTTAAATATTGTAATCAAATATCATCTAAAACAGTTAATTCAAAACACGCATACAATAGTATCACAAGCTATTTTTAAACTATTTGATAGCATAATGCAGTATTTAATAGCTATTTGTTATTTCACAAAAACTGATCAATAAAAAAACTCCACATTTCACATCTCCGGCATACGTCAGTAAATACAAAGGATAGCATAAGCAAGGAGTTAAAATAGTCATAAAAGCTTGACACAAATGATAAAATAGAATAAAATAGAAAACAAGAACCTATCTACAGTATCAGCTTATTAAATTAAATTTTATCTTTAATCCATATAAATCAACCAACGATTAACACTAAAAACACTCCTATATGAAAAAGCAAGCTACCATTTTATTCCTACTGCTGGGAATCACCTACACTACATTCGCCCAGCGTATCATAAAAAATCCGGAATATGAATTCAAGAGTACCGGTATCAATACGATTACCCAAATAGAGCGAAACAAAGAAAACACACGGATACAAATACACAGTGAATTCATACCCCATTGGTGGATTACTTTCGACAGTACCTCTTACATCAAAGATCCAGATTCCGGAAAGAAATATTTTCCTATCGGAATTGAAGGTACTACATTCGGTAAACAAACGTTCATGCCCGACTCCGGCGATTCGATATTTACCTTGATCTTTCCACCTCTCGATAAAAAAATGAAGAAATTCGATTATATGGAATCAGATACAGGGGAAGGCTCTATTTTTGGAGTCTCATTGGAAAAAAAGAAAAAACAAAAAAACAAACAGACAGAAGAAGGAATATACGGAACATGGAAAGATATGGAAAACCATTTGGCTACAGAAGCCGATCCGTCAGTTAATTATGGGAGCAATTTCTTCCGGAAAGACACAGCTCACCTACGCGGTTTTCTGAAAGGGTATGATAGTCGCGCCGGATTCAATACGGGTATAATCTATATTAATAATGTTATGACCCGCGAAGATTATCCGACTGTTGTACAAATTCATCCTGACGGACGCTTCGAAGCAGACTTTCCGTTAAATCATCCATGGGAAGGTTATATATTCTTTAAAAAGACAACAGTTCCGTTTTATATCGAACCAGGAGAAACCTTATTTATTTCTTTAGACTGGAAAGATTTCCTGATGGCAGATCGATACCGTAACCGCCGATATGACCTCAAAAATATCGCCTACAAAGGAATTTCCGCAGGGATCAATACAGAACTTTACAAGATTAAAATAAATACTTTCTGTTATGATAACTTTGAAAACCAGATCAAGACACTTTCTCCTATGGATTTCAAGCAGCTACAATTGGAAACCCTTCAAGAAGCCAATAACGCACTGGAATCTGAATTGAAAGAAAAAAATGTATCAATCAAAGGACAGCTATTACTGAAAAATAAATTACTTCTATCGTTCTACGAAGCTTTACTAGATTATACCATGCTACGGACTCATTTCTCGGCTCAGGATTCTACTAACGAGATCTTGAAGCAGCCGGTTCCGAATGATTACTATGATTTCCTAACGAGGATAAATAGTAATGACAGAAACTTAATCATCCCGAATACATTCAGCAGTTTCATAAACCGTTATGAATTTATGGGACCTATTACCAGAAGTATGCCATTCGATCCCGAAGAGAGATTCGAAGTACTTAGTAAAGAATGGATACGTAAAGATTCTATTTTACGAAATGATCTGCAAATCACTCCCGGTTTATTGTTCGATATAGCCAAGGTTCGTTCATTGGATTACGCCCTGAGTTCGATCACACCTAAAGAAGGAACTTTACTGGTCGGACAGCTAACCAGCAGCATCGCTGAACCTTTCCTGAAAGAAGAAGCAATGCGTATGTATGCAAAAAAATTCCCGGAGGGAGAAAAACAGGCCTATAAACTTCCGGAAGGAAAAGCGACGGATATTTTCCGCAAAATGGTCAATCCGCACAAAGGGAAGTTTGTCTTAGTTGATTTTTGGGCTACAACCTGCGGCCCTTGCATTTATAGCATTAAAGAGATGCAGCCGCTAAGAGATAAATACAAAGGCAGTCCGGATCTTGCTTTCGTATATATTACGGACACAGGTGGTTCTCCGGAAAACTCTTACAATAAATTCATTTCGGAAAATGATATGGGGGATAACTTGTTCCGCTTGTCTGAAGATGAATATAACTACTTGCGCCAGCTATTCAGATTCAACGGCATACCCCGTTATGTCATGTTGAACCGGGACGGGGATGTAATCGACGATGATTTTCCGGGATACAGTGCAGAAACCGAATTACAGAAACTATTGCCGGATAACAAATAAATCAGCTCAATAAAAGCACTAAAAAAAGAGGATGTTGCAAAAGCATTAAAAATAAAGCTTTACAACATCCTCTTAAAATATACTCCGATTAAAATTTATTCAACAGTTATTATATGGACGGAAGGTTCATCCAGCGTAACTGTTTTCGTTTCTCCCGTCTCCGTATTAAAACAACGTATCATATCTTTCTCCGTATTCTGCACTGTTACCTGCCAGCCATTATCAACCTTTGCAATACGTAAGATATCCGTCGTATTGCTACCGGGAGAAACTGCCAAACCATCGGCACAATGAATCGTTTCGATATGATAACGTCTCACATCGACAGGGAATTTCCTGCCATTCCAAACGAATGTAGCCTGATGTTGCTGCTCATCACTTTGCCAGTCGGTGTTCAACAGATAAATAGTACGGCGATCCTTATTATCCCAGACAGTAAAACCAACAGACGGAGCTGATTCGATCCAACCTTTTGAGAGTTCTTCACCGACTGTTTCTGTTGCTAACTCACGCATTGTCGCCTCGTACTGGCTTCGTAAAGAGGCTTCTGCCGGATATGCCGTCTGCGGGAAATAGATAATCTTTCCACTGCCAAACGAAATAACAGTCTTTCCACTCAATGACTTATAACTATCACCTAACATTTCACGGATAACCGCATCATTTACCGGAAACTTCACAGGCTGGTCCGGTTGAAGTTCGGCATTCAGGTGAGCAGCAGTCAGAACCAACGTTCCGCCGTTAAATACATAGTTGCGGATACGGAGGAAATCGCCTTCCTCAAAACTATTCCAGCCCAGGAAAACCATCGCCTTGTATTTATTCATCACATCCTGCGGAGCTTCGACAGGTAAGATATCCACTGTACCATAAGGGGTAGAAGTAAACCAACCTTTCGGACCGCAGCCGTCGACAATATTATCCGGATAGAAAACATTCAGCAAATCGAAACTTTCCGTCGCCTTGTTAAATTCCCATTTATCTCCCTTCTGTGACCAGAGACTGCCGCGGCCAAATGATTTCCAGGCATCATTTCTTCCCTGAATAACGGCAATGTTACTTTTCAGTTCACCGCGCCGGGTATGTGTTTCTATAAAGTCAAGTACACAGTGCTGGGCATACAAATGTTCTTTGCCGGACTGGGAATAGCGGTCGTTTGCATATTCGTCCAGCCACAATGCCTCTTCGGTGTTCATGTGGGAAGAACCGTGCATGTAAGCTACTGCCAGTGACATATATAAACGCAGGGAGTGTTTCGGATCGGTGAAAGGACCTGATCCCCATTGCATGGCATGCAACGTACCATAATTCTGTTTACTGTAGGCACGTGAGGCACCACGCAGGGAAGAGAGGATAATTTCTTCCGGGCCATACATCTGCTCGGCTCCCAGCCAGTTATAGCCTGCCTGATATAAATAACGGAACAACGTGGAAGGACCTGTATGGCGGCTGCTCTCTCCTTTTGAATAACGGAAGTTCTCAACCAATTTACGGGCACCGTCAGCCATATCCTTCACCCCATACGGGTCATAATGAATAAATACGCCGTGATCGGTATAGATAGGACGATGTTTGGCAAAGATACCTCCATAAGGGCGGTTACGGGCAGCCATATCGGAGAAGACTCCCTGATACAGGAAATGTTGCCAGTAATAATAACCACCGTCATTTTCATGTGCCTGTTTTCCGCGAAACATAGGAGATGCCAGTGTCTCCAGATCCGGATTGATACGTTTTCCAGCCAATGTACGGCCTTCTACCTGCCAGGCATAAGGGATCTGCAGCTTGTTCAGCAAACCGGTATAATGACGAATAACTTCCGGACGGGCAACACGGAAACCACTCCACTGGTAAGACGGACGGAACTGATACCAGTTTCCAATGCGTTTGGAAATATACCATTTGAAAAAATAATCATAAGGCGTATATTCCTTATCTATATAAATCTCATCGCCCGAAGAAATATATACCCCATCCGGTTCTTTTTCTATTATCTGACGAATCATCACTTCCGCTTTCCGGCTTCCGTCATCAAAAGTCATCGGGACCGCAGAAGCATAGTCTCCGGCACGAAATTCCACAACATGCAAACCGGTCTCTTTCAGTTCTATCTCCTGGAACGACGGGATTACGAAAGACGGAACCTGTACTTTTAAACGTACATCCGGTTTGTTGGTTTCCAGCAAAACGCCGAAAGCCGCCCCTGCCGTTACATAATCAGGAACTGAAACGACCTCAAAGTCGCGGGCACTCTCCTCGATAAGTTCCAGAGAACGGAGTTCGTACGAATAAGCAGCACCGTTGTCTTCTTTCAATAGAGTCAGTTTCAGATCCCCTTTTCCCTGTACGGATTCAGGCAAAAGGATATAAAAGTCCGCTATATCGGAAGACCGATCGAAGATGTTTCCTTCATAAACAGTTGTACCGTTGAAATCCAGCTTCCAACGCGGCCAACTCCGGGTGGACAGGTTACACCCCGTCCAGTAATTATAATCATCTGTTTTATCGGCAAACTTCGCAAAAGGAATAGAGCAGACCTGTTTCTTATTCTGCATCAGCCGGGGAGCTTCCACCCAGCATTCGCCACTGAAATGAGTTCCTCCGATACGTAAAAAGGCACATGCTACATTGTCGGGAAGGACAAACTTCTGCACTACATTTTGGTATTTACCGGAACCTTCGGGCACAGGGAAATAAAGCAATGAATCCGGGCGATCGTAAATATCGTCTTTATAACGTCCCGGTTTTTTGTAAAATAATTCTATTTCCACTCCGAAGTCTCCACCGGGTGATACGGACAGATCTTGACGTTTTACGACCGGCAATGTGACCGTCAGTTCACCGGGTTTCAGTAAATCACCCGATATGCGGTAATAGGCATGCCGTTCGAAATTATTATCTTCTCCCTTAAAATACAGGGAATATTTGTCTTTCTTTACATGGACGGAGTCCAGATTGTCATCGATATAAAATTCCGATCGCCTGAACATTTCTTCTCCCCTTTTCTCAAAAGGAGCCGGCATTTTCACACCTCCGATTACACGAAGGAATTTCCGGACAGGATAGGCTTGCTTTTCGAACGAAACAGTTTCGGATACACTGTTGCCGGGAGCTAGTAAATGTACTTTTCCGTTGCCGGAAGGAGTGAATATCACCGTTCTTTTCTCCGTTTGCACGTCATCAGCAAACACGGAAGCTACGGCTAACAATTGACAGATCAGAAGATAAAAGATTTTTTTCATAACTAATATTCAGAGATGTCTGTTAATAAATCAGGCCAAATGTACAACTAATTTGCATGTTACGGATAACAAAGAGTGATTATACCTCGTTGTTTTTATGTACTTTTGCCATTCCATTGAATGAATAGAAAGAAAATGATCGTTATCAGAGATACGGATTTATTAAAAGGGAAAAGACTGGTCGCCACTATCGGCTTCTTCGATGGGGTCCATCTGGGACACCGGTTCCTGATCAATGAACTGAAAGGAATTGCAAAGGCTAAAAACCAGCCTTCGGCAGTCATAACCTTTCCGGAACATCCTCGTGCCGTATTACATTCGGACTATCAACCGAAATTACTGAATTCATTTGAGGAAAAACTGGAGCAACTGGCGACTACAGGAGTCGATTACTGTATCGTTCTCGATTTCACCATAGAGTTATCCCGCCTGACGGCACAGGAATTTATCACTTCCATACTGGCAGAGAAACTGCATACAGACACATTGCTGATCGGTTACGATCATCGTTTCGGACGCGATCGCAAAGATGGTTTCGAGCAATATGTCGTTTACGGGGCTGCCTATGGGATGGAAGTAATAAAAGCCTCTCCTTATGACGAAGGCCGTACAGCAGTCAGTTCGTCGGAGATCAGAAAGTTGCTGACCGACTGTCATGTGGAAGAAGCTGCCCGGCTACTGACTTATCCCTACCAACTGCGGGGAACAATCGTTAATGGGTATAAGGTCGGGCGTAAACTTGGATTTCCGACAGCCAATATACAGGTGGATGAACCTTTTAAAATCGTTCCGGGAATCGGGGTATATGCTGTCTGGGTATACCTGAAAGGTAAAAGATACAAAGGTATGCTTTATATCGGCGATCGTCCTACGCTCGATAACGGCGATAATATCACACTGGAAGTAAACATCCTGGACTTCTCGGGAGATATCTATAATAATGAAATAACTGTTGCGTTTATATATTATGTACGAGGAGATGTCAAATTCAATTCGCTGGACGAACTGATAGAGCAACTCGGACGCGACAGGGATACGGTGGACAAGATATTAATTAGTTAACAGTTGACAAGTGACAGTTGACAGTTACGAGCAAGCATCAGATGCTGCAGGTAGCTTCAACTGTCACTTGTCAACCGTCAACTGTCAACTATAAAAAATGTACTACGAAGCAATAGATACTTTAAAAGGGATGATCAGTCGCCCTTCTTTCAGCCGGGATGAAACGGCTGTAGCCGATTTCCTGCAACAAACCTGGCAGGCCGCCGGACATTCGGTTCATCGTAAAGGGAATAATCTATGGATCGTTTCTCCGGGATTCGACCTGAAGAAACCGACCTTATTACTGAACTCACATATCGATACCGTAAAACCGGCTTCCGGCTGGACAAAAGATCCTTTCAATCCGGAAGAGAGCGAGGATGAAAAACTTTACGGTCTCGGAAGTAATGATGCCGGAGCTAGTGTAGTATCTTTGTATACAGCTTTTACCTTGTTAACCGGCAAGGAGCAAATGTATAACCTGATATTCCTGGCTTCCTGCGAAGAAGAAGTTTCCGGTAAAAACGGTCTGGAAAGCGTTCTGCCCGAATTGCCTCCGGTCTCTTTTGCCATTGTCGGCGAACCAACCGGAATGCAACCGGCTGTAGCCGAAAAAGGATTGATGGTTCTCGACTGCGTTTCGACCGGCAAGGCAGGGCATGCCGCCCGGAACGAAGGGATCAACGCAATCACGCTGGCGATTAAGGACATCGAATGGTTCAACAACTATCAGTTTCCGCAAAAAAGCGATTTCCTCGGACCGGTAAAGATGAGCGTTACGATCATTCATGCAGGTACACAGCATAATGTCGTACCCGATCGCTGTGAATTTACAGTCGATATACGCACCAATGAATTTTACCCTAACGAGAAGCTGTTTGAATTGATCAAAGAGCAAGTCGGTTGTGAAATAAAAGCACGCAGTTTCCGCCTGAACTCAACACGGACAGAGCTGAATCACCCATTTGTACAGCGGGCAATCCTGATGGGTAAAGAGCCATTCGGTTCGCCTACACTCAGTGACCAGGCGCTTATGTCGTTCCCATCCGTCAAGATAGGTCCGGGCAATTCCGCCCGCTCGCATGCGGCAGACGAATACATCGGGTTGATGGAAATAAGGGAGGCTATCGATACCTATGTGCGGTTACTGGACGGACTAATTATCGTATAATAAATTATGATAGACAGGATACGAATAACCTTGGATAAATTACAGCAGTCAAACATTACCAGACATGTTGTAACCTTAGGATTAGGCTCATTCGTTTCACAACTAATACCGATTGTAGCCTCTCTAATACTGTCCCGCATATATTCCCCTAAAGCATATGGTGACTGGGGAATATTCGTTAGTTACACAGGTATATTGATAGTTTTAGTATCTGGAAAATATGAGTTGGCAATTCTCCGCCCTTCCAGAAAAGTCGGTGCATTAAACTTGGTGGTTTTATCCACTTTGCTGGCTTTTACCGGAAGCTTCTGTTTTTTTCTTCTTCTGTATTTACTCTGTTTTTTAATGCCTGAGATTATTATTCCAGGTTTGAATTATTTACCTCTTTATGTATTTATGACCTGTCTTATCCAAATATATAATGGATATGCCAACAGGACTGAGCAATATGATGCCATAGCGCGCTCATCTATATCGCGTAGTCTTTCACAGGCCGGAAGCAGGATAATACTGGGAGGACTCCGTTATGAAAGTGGCTTGATCATAGGGGCTTTACTGGGAACCATAGCCGGAATATGGTCATTTGTGAAGAAAATACATATCATCCGGGATATACGACGAAGTTTCTCTTTCCGATACATGTGCAAATTAGCCCATGTATACAGATATTTTCCTTTTTTCCAAATGCCGAGCGCTTTGTTGAATTCACTGTCGACAAATTTACCATTGATTCTCATGGCATTCTATTTCAATAAAGATCAGATAGGCTGTTTCTCCATGGCTATCACTTTATTATATCTACCGGTCACTCTGATCAGTAATTCTTTAGGACAAATATTCTATAAGAAAGCATCTGATTGGCCACCGGAAGACACTGCAAAACTGGCACACAAGTTTTTAAAACTAACATTTCCTATCGGACTAGCAATGTCTCTGTTCCTTATCTGGGGAGGAGAACATCTGCTGGGATTCCTTTTAGGCAATCTGTGGAGTACCACCGGCTTATATGCAGCTTACCTATCTCCATGGATCTGGTTAATCCTTTGTTTTTCTCCTCTAGGAATGATTTTTGACGCATTAGATAAACAAAAAACAGAGATGATACTAAATATCTGTTTATTTGTTTCCAGAATCGTGGTAATCATTGCAGGCGGAAGTTTGCTGGCTGCGCATCAGACCATTCTCTTATATGGTGTGATTGGAACTATATTATGGAGCCTTGAAGGATACATTATTTACCGATTGATCGGTATCCGGATTACCACCAGAGAAAAGAGATTCGCTTTCATATTTATCAGTATTGTCTTATTGAGCTGGAGTATAAAAATATGGTACACATTCTAATTGAAAATAATCGGATCCATTCCTGGAGTACACACTCTCAGGAAAAAATGATAGGGTATGTAAAAGGGCATGCTTTCTATCAGAAAGAACTACTGCAAGGGGAGCTATTGTTTCAAACAGTACAGAAAGCCTGGAATGAAATGTATCTGGAGCAACTATTATTCGATCTGAACGGACAATTCTGTATTATTCTTCAACAAGAGAAACAGACCATTCTCATTACAGACAAGATACGCAGCTATCCTTTGTTCTATCTGGTAACAGGAGATGATTATATCGTAACCGATACGGGGGATACAGCCTATACATCCTTATCCGACCGTGAATGGGATAAGACTGCTGTTTTAAGTTATCTTTCAGCAGGATACATGAATGCTGGCTCCACCCTTTTCAGCAACTGTAAAATAACACCGGCATCCACTTATATCGTTATCGATAAAGAAATAGCCATTAAATACTACTATACTCCCATATCATTAAAACAGTTAACACAACCGGATATTATATTCAAACGAAGTAAACAAGCATTGGAATCGGCTTTCTGCCGAATGCTGGAGAGTATCGGAAATGCAACAATCATCCTCCCTCTTAGCGGTGGCTACGACTCCCGGCTGCTTGCATGCCTGTGCAAGCAATTTAATGTACCAAACGTAATATGCTATACCTATGGAATCAAAGGAAGTCCTGAAATCAACGTCTCCCAAATGGTAGCCCAACAACTGGGATACCCCTGGTATTATGTTGAATATACAAAAGAGAAATGGGAACGGCTATTAAAATCAAATATCTTCGAAGAATATATGCGTTATGCCGGAAATCTAAATACGATCCCTCACTTACAGGATTTTCTTGCCATTCAAGAACTCAAAGAAAAACAAATCATTCCGGAAAAAGCAGTTGTCATTCCCGGACATTCAGGAGATCTAATCGGAGGAAGCCATTTGCCACAGCATATCCAAAGGAAAAATCTCGCATCTAGTTTATACGATAAATACTTCACTCTTAATATTTTAAAGCCCAGAGAAAAAAAAGATCTGATCAACAATTTGCAACTCTATATAGAAAAGACATATCCGACAGGTAGCGAACAGGATTATTATCAAGCCTTCCATCTTTGGGGGATACAATTCAGGCAAATAAATTTTATAATTAATTCCGTACGTCTGTATGAATTTCAGGGATTAGACTGGAGAGTTCCCTTATGGGATGATGCTTTCGAGCAAGTGTGGGATGCCATTCCTTACAAACTACGTGTAGGTTCAACTCTTTACAATAAATTCCTTTTTGATACATACTTTATGCCCTTTGGTGTAAGTTTCCATAAAAAGAAAGAGAACAATATTCCCTCCCCTTTCATTCAATTCATTCGAAATATAATCTCTAATGAAGATCGTTATTATATCAAACGACTTTTAAGCCAAGTGCACTTATATTCTTTTCCCAAAGATATAAATGCACTGGATATTGTAGGTGAACTCTTAATGAAAGAGAAAAATCTGCAGAAGCTACCATGTATCCGGACAACAAAGCCCAACAGTATGTGTATGAAAGCACTATACTATTTGTCACTTTATCCCGAAAGTTTCCCCCAATAAAAATGTCGACTTTTTCTCAATAACGGAAACTTCCGCCTCCCAGGAACTCACGCAAAAGTGAAGTTCCGGGCAGGCCGACATCCGGAATATAATTGAAGTAACGCAGGAAGCGCAACAAACGATAAGCTTCCGCATTCTCTTCGTCGTCTTCACGTACTTCTGCTAAAATCGGCTCGGCAAACTTACGCAAAGCAGCCAGCTCATAAAGCATAGCACTGTTGAACATCGCATCCGCATTTTCCTGGTAAGGGAAAATCCATTTATCTTCTCCCCGACGCACACTCGGCCAGCGGGCAATCGTATCCTTCGCTGAATAACCACGGAAACGGTAATCGCGGATAATGCGCCGTAGCAAACGATTATCGGTCGTCGGTATCCAGTTATGATTGTCCAGAGAAATAGAAGTCAGCACAGAGACGTACACCCGATACTTATATTTATCGTCTATCATGGAAGTAAGTTCCGGATTCAGTGCATGAATACCCTCTATCACCAACACGGAATTCTCACGCATTTTCAGTTTCTTACCTTTATAGACCCGCATACCTGTTTCAAAATTGAAGCTAGGCACTTCAATCTCTTCTCCCGACAACAGTTTTTTCATTTCACTGTTGAAATAAGGTAGATCAAGTGCATAAAGCGATTCAAAATCATAATCACCGGTCTCATCCTTCGGCGTATCTTCCCGATTCAGGAAATAATCGTCGAGCGAGATACTGACAGGGTGGATCAGATTTGTTATCAACTGTACTTCCAGACGTTTACAGAAAGTCGTTTTTCCGGAAGAAGACGGTCCCGATATCAACACGATACGAACCCCGTCCTGATACCGACCGGCAATCTCTTCTGCTATTTTAGCGACCTGTTTCTCCTGCATCGCTTCGGATACCATGATCACTTCAGACGTATGTCCGTTTTCGAGAGCACGGTTCAGATCACCCACATTATTCAGATCCAGTGTCCGCTGTAGAGTCAGATGCTGCTTGTAAGCCTCGAACATCTTATCCTGTTTGATCGCCGGTTCCAGTTCCAGCGGATTGCTTCTTTTCGGTATCTGGAGCAACACCCCGTCAAAATAAGGAACGATATCGAACAACTGGATATAACCTGTAGAAGGAGTCAGGCAACCATAAAAGAAATTGATATAGCCATCCAACTCGTAGTAAGAAGTATACGGCATACCGGCAGTTTCAATCAGGCGTGCCTTATCATTCATCCCGCGTTCACGAAAAAGGACGGTAGCATCCACTGTCCGTACCGTTTTATGCAGGAAAGGCAGATCGGCATCGATAATTTCACGCATACGCTTCTTTATCTTGTCGATCGTTTCTATATCGATCTTCTTTCCGTTATGGATCACGCAGTAGTAACCCTTCGAGATCGGATGTTCTAAATTTAATGTAGCGGAAGGCAACACGTCATTCACCGCTTTCGAAAAAATATGACACAACGAACGGACATACGTACGAAGCCCGGAAAGTTGTGTATAGTCCACGAACTCAACATCTTTCGGATGCCAGCAGCGAAAATTCAAGCTTTCCACTTTATTGTTCACTTTTGCATTCATCGGACGGAAACGCAAGGGCGCACCGATCATCGTATAAATATCTAATAAAGAAGAACCAATAGGGACCTCTTTATAAGTATTGTTATTTTTGC
>OGZX01002516.1_pt1 | contig 14488 bp, 19 predicted proteins | sample 1576881 | NCBI WGS metagenome assembly OGZX01 (sample SAMEA3541542, study PRJEB24748) | human gut metagenome | biome: human gut; feature: human-associated habitat; material: faeces | place: China | collected 2012
ATTTTAAAAGCATGAATTTTCTGATTTGGCAGGTACGTTCTACCTGTAATGAAACCTTTTATATGAATTTAGATGTTTTAGAAAATATGCTTTAAAATAGGATAACATATTTATGTACAATGTTCAATGCTTTTCGATAATGAGCTGTTGCTTCTGAGCAGCATCACTTAAGATAGCAAAAGATGAAAAGATATGGTATGATAGGAGTAAATGGAAAGAAAATTCCAATCAATGCTATGATACGAAATGTATTTTGGAATAAGTGGAAAAGAGGATTCAAAGTGAACTACGGAGAAATCAAAAAATGTGATATTGCAAATGGAGAGGGTGTTCGTGTTGCCCTTTTCGTGTCAGGCTGCAGGCATCATTGTAAGGGATGTTTTAACAGTATGACATGGGACTTTAATTATGGAAAGAAATTTACGGAAGAAACAGAAGAAGAGATTCTGGAAGCGTTGAAGCCGAATTATATTGATGGATTGTCATTGCTTGGCGGAGAACCATTCGAACCGGAGAATCAGGAAGTGCTTGTGAAGCTTTTAAGAAAAGTGAAGGAACGTTATCCGGAGAAGAATATCTGGTGTTACAGCGGTTATTTGTTCGATGAGGAACTGAAGAAAGAAAGCAGGGCGAGATGCGAGTATACGGATGAGATGCTTTCGATGCTGGACGTACTTGTGGATGGAAGATTCGAGGAAGATAAGAAAAATATTACATTGTTGTTCAGAGGTTCGGAAAATCAGCGTTTGATCGATGTGAAGAAATCTTTAGAGCAAGGACAAGTGGTGGAATGGAAACCGGCAATAAAAAGAGGCCTTTAAGAAGAAAAAGCCTTGACTTATAATCATATAGTTTTTATAATGAATAGGTATATTGTAAAAACGCAGATGAGGAGTAGTAGAAGGAAAAGATGCTTTTCAGAGAGCTGTCGGCAGGTGTAAGGCAGCAGCACAGACTTTGAACTGACCTCGGAGTTCTTTCAGTGAAAAGTTTAGATTGATTAGCTGAAGGCGGGAGTTCCCGTTATAGAATAAATGAGTGCATTTGACTTTGTGTTAGATGAATAAGAGTGGTACCACGGAATTAAAGCCTTTTCGTCTCTTGAATATATGAGAAGAAGAGGCTTTCTTTATATTGATGAAAGAGAGGAATTAAGTACATGGGTACAAAGATTGTTTACAATCACAAAGCCATTGAGAAAAAATGGCGTGAGAAATGGGAAGAGACACCGGTCAATCCAAGAAATGGAAAAGACGGAAATAAGAAGCCGAAATATTACTGCCTGGATATGTTCCCGTATCCATCAGGAAATGGTCTTCATGTAGGACATTGGAGAGGATATGTAATCTCTGATGTATGGAGCCGTTATAAATTACAGCAGGGATACTACATCGTTCATCCAATGGGATGGGATGCTTTCGGTCTTCCGGCTGAGAACTATGCGATCAAGATGGGCGTTCACCCGGCAAAATCAACAGAGGCGAACATCACGAACATCAAGAGACAGATCAATGATATCGCAGCACTGTATGACTGGGATATGGAAGTAAATACAACAGATCCTGAGTTCTACAAGTGGACACAGTGGATCTTTGTTAAGATGTTCAAGGAAGGTCTTGCTTACGAGAAAGAATTCCCGATCAACTGGTGTCCGTCCTGTAAGACAGGTCTTGCGAACGAAGAGGTTGTGAATGGTAAATGTGAGCGTTGTGGTGCAGAGGTTACAAAGAAGAACCTTCGTCAGTGGATGCTTCGCATTACAAAATACGCAGATCGTCTTTTAAATGATCTTGATAAACTTGACTGGCCGGAGAAGGTTAAGAAGATGCAGGCTGACTGGATCGGAAAATCTTACGGTGCAGAAGTTGACTTCCCGGTAGAAGGAAGAGATGAGAAGATCACTGTTTATACAACAAGACCGGATACACTCCACGGAGCTACATTTATGGTACTTGCTCCTGAGCACGAACTGGCAGCATCTCTCGCAACAGATGAGACAAGAGAAGCAGTAGAGAAATACATTTATGATGCATCTATGAAGTCCAATGTTGACCGTATGCAGGACAAAGAGAAGACAGGAGTCTTCACAGGAAGCTATGCGATCAACCCACTGAATGGAGCAAAGACACCAATCTGGCTGTCTGATTATGTACTGGCTGACTACGGTACAGGAGCAATCATGTGTGTACCTGCACATGACGACCGTGACTTCGAGTTCGCAACAAAATTCAATATTCCGATCATTCAGGTTATCGCAAAAGACGGAGAAGAGATTGAGAATATGACTGAGGCATATACAGATGCAGTCGGAACCATGATCAACTCCGGTGAGTGGAATGGTATGGAGTCTTCTGTGCTTAAGAAAGAAGCTCCACATATGATCGAAAAGATGGGAATCGGACGCGCAACAGTAAACTACAAGCTGCGTGACTGGGTATTCTCCCGTCAGCGTTACTGGGGAGAGCCAATCCCGATCATTCACTGTCCGAAGTGTGGAAATGTTCCGGTACCGGAAGAAGAACTTCCACTTCGTCTGCCAGAGGTAGATTCCTACGAGCCAACAGGAACAGGTGAGTCACCACTTGCTGCAATCGATGAGTGGGTAAACTGCAAGTGCCCGGTTTGTGGAAGTGATTCCAAGAGAGAGACAAATACAATGCCACAGTGGGCAGGATCCTCCTGGTATTTCCTGCGTTATGTAGATAATCATAATTCAGAAGCACTCGTTTCCAGAGAAAAAGCAGACGAGATGCTTCCGGTAGATATGTACATCGGTGGTGTAGAACATGCTGTACTTCACCTTCTGTACTCCAGATTCTATACAAAATTCCTGTGCGATATCGGAGCAATTGACTTTGATGAGCCGTTCCGCAAACTGTTTAATCAGGGAATGATCACAGGTAAGAACGGAATTAAGATGAGTAAGTCTAAAGGAAATGTTGTATCACCGGATGATCTCGTACGTGATTACGGATGCGACTCCCTGAGAATGTATGAGCTCTTCGTAGGGCCACCGGAACTTGATGCAGAGTGGGATGACCGTGGAATTGACGGTGTAAACCGTTTCCTGAAACGTCTCTGGAATATCCTTATGGATAGCAAAGAGAAGGATATTCAGCCTACAAAAGAGATGATCAAACTTCGTCACAGAATGGTATATGACATCACAACAAGACTTGAAAGCTTCAGCCTGAATACAGTTATTTCCGGATTCATGGAGTACAATAATAAGTTCATGGAAATTGCAAAGAAAGAGGGCGGAATCGACAAAGAGACACTCGAGACAATAGCAGTACTTCTTTCTCCATTCGCACCACACTTTGCAGAAGAGATGTGGGAGCAGCTTGGACATGAAGAGACAATCTTCAATGCAGGATGGCCGAAATATGACGAGAACGAGATGAAAGATGATGAGATCAAGATTCCGGTTCAGATCAACGGTAAGACAAAAGCTGTAATCGAGATCCCGGCTGACATCTCCAAAGATGATGCAATCGCAGCAGGTAAAGAGGCAATCGCTGATAAGCTGACAGGAAATGTGATCAAGGAGATTTATGTTCCGAAGAAGATTATTAACATTGTAATGAAATAATAATTAAGAGGTCAGAACCCCTTGAAAATAGGGAACTGACCTCTTTTCTTTTACGCTGTTGATACTAAAATGATACTAAAATCAGAGCTTTTCAATTTTTGATACTATTTCCTTTTGGCTGTGAGGAAATAGATGAGAATATATCTTGAGTGTGATATCCGGTGATTCATGGCCGAGCCGATCAGCAACAAGCACAGGATTTGCCCCCAGGTTGATAAGCAGTGAAGCGTGAGAATGTCTGATATCATGGATTCTTATTATTTTCACGCCGGCTTTTCTTGCTGTCCGTTGCAACACACTTCGGATATATTGTGGACGTAACGGAAAGAGCCTGGCTGCTGGATCCGGTTTATATAGATGCTGGACATACTCACGTATTTCTTCTGTGAGAAAGGGCGGTATATCAATGATTCTGCACCCTTTTTCCGTCTTAGGTGAATTTATCAGATCTTTGCCGGTAATGCGGTAATAGGTCTTTGTGATATGAATCTGATTCTTTTTAAAATCCACATCATTGAGTGTCAGGGCAAGGAGTTCCCCCTCTCTCATCCCGGTGTAGTACAAAATCTCGAATACTGTAAAATATTGTATATCGTCCTTAAGCTGGTCGATAAATAGCTTATACTCGTCAGGAGTCCAAAAAGATAGTTTACGTGTCTTTCTGCTGCCGATCTTTTTCCCACAAGGATTCTTTTGAAGTCCGACATAATCAACAGCGTAATTGAAAATAGCTGATAATACGATATTAAGCTGATTCATGTAGGTATCACTTAAATTCTTGGCCAAAATTTCATTTTGCCATTCTGCTACATCTGCTGCTTCAATATCGGACAAGATCCTATCTTTGAAAAATGGTAGGATATGGTTTTCAATCATGGGGAGCTTGCTGGCAGCAGTGCTTTCCTTCACTCTTGGGATATAGTAAGCCTTGTATTTTTCATACAAAGCAAGAAAAGTAATATCCGGATTTTTTGCAAACTGCTCCAGGAATATCCTTTCCCATTCCTTAGCGTCACGCTGCCGATCAAATCCCCTCTTTAGTTTCTGTCGTTTCTTTCCAGTCCAATCCGTATAGTAGAATTTGCAATACCATTTCCCTGTTTTCTCGTCTTTATAAGCTGGCATGGTTATCTTCTCCCTTCCTGTACCGGGCGGCGGCTTTGGTAGGTTCAGAAGATTCTTTCAGTTATGAAAAAAGAGACTATTTTGTTTTAAAAGTCAACAAAAGAAAGCGTTAAGTTATTTTCTGCGATATCTTGGAATTTCCAACAATAATTCAATTAGCTTAAAAGCTTCTTCTTGTCCGGTATCGTTTAAGGAATTGAAATAAATATTCCATCTCTCTGAGTCGGTTAGGACAGAAAAAGGCGCATCTGTATAGTTATCAAGTTCCTTGCGAACATTTAGAATATCAGGAGAAATAATACCTTTTTGTATAAAAGGTGCAGCCCCTCTACTAATATGGATATGATCAACCGAAGATTGTCCAGTTAAATCATCAAGGGAAACACCTAGTGCGATAGAAATACGCATTAGATGCTCTATGCGAGGGCTACGCTTACCAGTTTCATATTGTTTAATAGTAGATTCAGAGGTACTAGATAATTCACCGAGTTCTTTTTGAGTTAACCCTTTTTGTTTTCGGTATTTGCGAATACAATCGCCTATCGTCATATAATCACCACCTTTATAGTGAATATAACACAAACATATATAAAAATAAAGTCAAATGAATACTTTTATGTACTTGACAGACTCAAACGAGTATGGTAAAGTTTGAAATGTAGTCAAACGAATACCAAAGGAGGGAAGAAAGATGGATTTGAAACTAGATATTAAAAAAGTACAAATAAAAATGGCTGAGCAGTGTTTGAACCGGAAAGATTTATCAGAAAAATCAGGAATTAACTACAGGACATTAATACAGTATCTGAATGGGAGTAGAAAAGCAAAAACAAAAATGATAGGAAAAATTGCAGTTGCTTTAAACACAGATGTAACGGAGATCATTGAGAGCAACTAACACAAATAAACCGGGCGGCGGTTTTGGTAGAGTCAGAAAGGAAGTGTTGCGGATGTATATCATTACAGCAATGTATCAGGGCAGCAGGACCACAAGAAAAGCATTCAGTGACCTCCAGGCATTTACTATAATTAACCAGTTATCACGTGAGGGGTGTACTGAGATAGGAATGAGGGAAGAAGATCATGCGAAGAATTAAAGCAAAACAAAGCAAGCAAGAAGATAAAAGTGCGGCATGTTGCTGTATTGTCACATTCCTGGCAATATTTGGCATGATTGCACACTGGGTTATTTTTGGATATTGAAGGAGATGAGAATATGCAGAAAGCATTTTATGGTATCAAAGACGTAACAAGTATTCTAGGCGTGTCAGAAAGTAAGGGGTATGAATATATACGCACTATGAACGCAGAATTGAAGGAAAAGGGATTCCTGATCGTTAGAGGCAAGGTCCCTGTTGTGTACTTCAATGAGAGATTCTTGGGAGTGGCAGCAGAGAAACAGTAGAAAGGAGAAAATAAAGATGTACTATCATAAATGCCAAAAGTGCGGGGCAAATTTAGATCCAGGTGAAAGATGTGACTGCGAGACAGGAGAAAGAAGTATTTCGCATTCGACAAAAATCATTACTACATATCACCTAAAAGCAACAAAAAACCCCGTCAGATACAAGCTGACGGGGCAGGCATAAAGCCGATAAAAATATTAAATTTGAGATATATATAGAATAGCACAAAAAGGCTGAAAAAGCAAGAAAAATCAGCCTTTTAGCACTTGATAAAGATATTAAATTTAGAGGGATACAGATGGCAACAAAGAGAGTGATACATACCTTCCGGGGTGAGGACATCCTGGAGGTGAAGGAATACCATGATGGTAGGTATGGGGCAAGAGGACTGCCAAGAGAAAAGAAGAGAAAACCGACACCGGAGCAGATGGCAGCAGTGAATGCCATGAACAAAGCAGAGACGGCAAGATATAAACTGTTGGAGTACTTCGGGAAGGCTGATTACTTCATGACATTGACGTACAAGGTGGAGGAGAGACCGCCGGACATGGTGGCAGCAAAGAAAGATTTTACAAAGCTGATCAGCAAGTTACGGACCAGGTACAAAAGAGAGCGGATCGAACTGCGCTGGATCCGCAACATTGAGAGAGGAACAAAAGGCGCCTGGCATGTCCATCTGGTGATAACTGGATGCCGGGATACAATCCGATGGGTAGAGGAATGCTGGCCGCATGGTGGAGTCTATGCGGAACAGCTGGGAAAAAGCAAGTATTACGAGGAGGATTTCTCCCAGCTTGCATCTTATATCACCAAGAGTGAGAAAGTCGGAGAGAAGCGAGAGGACGGCAAGAGGGACAAGCCCCGGATTAGTGAATCCAGTTACAGCACATCCCGGAACATGCCATTGAAGCCACCCAAAAAGAAGCGGCTAGCAAGATGGCCGAAGGAGATCAAGCCAAAAACAGGCTACTACATAGTTAAAAGCTACGAAGGTATTAACCCAGCCACAGGATTTAAGTACCGGCGGTACACCATGATTAGATTAAACAGAAGGATCTAAAATGCACCGGTGCAATATGAATATTTTGAATAATAGAAGATAAGTAAAGGGAAGTGGGAAAATACAGCAGCGGGAAACTATTTTAGATGCAGCGTTGTTGATTCTGGACGATATAGGGGCAGCAGTAGAAGACAAGGAATGGATAAGGAATTCTATTTTCAGACTTGTAAACAGACGACATGAGAATCTATTGCCTACAATTTACATGAGTAACGTGCCGATAGATAAACTCAAATGTGGGGAACGTGTTACAAGCAGAATCTATGAGGCCCCATTTCAGGTACCCATGTCTGAGATCAGCATAAGGATGAAGAAAGCAGATATAAGCAAAGTAGAGTTCTTCAGACAGGCGACAGAGTAACAAAAAAGGAAATCGTGAAAAACACGATTCCCTCACATCTATGTCCTAGAGCCGGGCGACGGCTCAAGAAAAAGGACAATTACATAATAACAGAGAATTGGAAGAAAGGAAAGACATAATCATGAAAAATGATATCAGAGAAATGATTTTAGAAAATATGTTTGACATGGCGGTAAACAATCAGGAAATCTGCAGGGATATGAATAATGCTTATGAAAAGTGGATTCATCTTTGCTATGATAATACGCCGAACGATATGATCGATAATTATCTCGAATTATCGACAGATATGCAACGAGAATCGTTTTTAGCTGGTGCTAGGATGACCTTAGCATTAATTTATGGAGGTGTGCAGAATGTTTGATATTGAAAAAGAATATGATCAATGGTTAGAGAATGGAGATCCAGCTACTAAAGAGGTTATGGACAGCTATGATGCATTGCATAACGCATTTAATAGCTATGTCGATGAGCTTATGACTTTCTTTTGGAAACAGGGATATAAATGGGCTATGAAACAACAAGAAGCGAAACAACAAGAAGTAGTAGAAAAATAGCGAACGTCCCAAAACGACGAAAGGTAGAAAACGCTCGGAACTCCCGCCCTTCCCGGAATGGTGCGTCAACACCGGAACGGGACGGCGGACAGATAATAGCGAACGTTCGCCATAGAAAGCTAGTTGTAGCAATTTATATGAATATAGTCGAAACGAAAAACAAATCAATTGAGAAGAGGAAGATAATGAGAACACGTAACAAGATCAGAGAAGATTTAAAAGAGTCAGCGGGAAAATGCAAAAATACAGGAAGTATTGAGATGTTATTGGAAATCTCAGAAATTTGCAGAAAAATAGCAGATAACAAAACAGTAAAAGAGGTGTCCAAGTTGGAATGGCAGCAGTTTTTATTAATAAAAGATATAATCCATAGCAAAAACGCAAGAAGTGTACAATTAACGAGACAGATTCTTGACGGACTATCAAAATAAAAAACGAAACGAATAGCGAAAACGTTCGTTTTCAAAACGACGAATAGGAGGATTATATAATGAGATTTAGTCAGATATTTTTAAAAATGGGATATAACACAGTTGTAAATGTTTATAAGATTGTAAAAAAGGATTCAAACGAAAATAAAACGGTGATAGATGCGGCTTATCTTGGAATGTTTAACCGGTATGACAGAGTTCCGAAAGATGTATGGTCAGCGCGTGTACATGAGGTGAGAGCAGAAGATAAGGAAGTTCTTGCTGTAATAGTTGAAGGTGATGCAGATGAGTGTAAAAATTAAGATATCTTATGAAGATGATCGGGAGCTTATGCGGGTGATCCGGCTGCTCTCTCCGGCGTTGAAGTCCTGGAAGAGGTCCAGGAACATGGAGGGGCACTATAAAAAGGCATATGCGGAGTTGAACTCCGGAGGAAATTCTGAAAAAAGAAATTTGTAATTGCTCTGTAAATATATGGTGTGATATAATCAATATAGAGCGAATAGAAGTACCGCCAGGGGGAAAGCTGCCACCCTGGTAAGCGTAAAGCGTGGGAACAACTTACAGACAGAAATGTCAAAAAGTTGTTTCTACGCTTTTTTATTTGCTCACTCTGCCATTAAAAAATAAGCTGACGAGCGTAAAACGGAAAGGAGACTACATGGAAGAAATCACGGAAAACGAAGTAACAACAGAGCAACAGGAAAAGACATTTACTCAGGAAGAAGTGAACCGGATCGTAAAAGAAAGGCTTGCAAGATTGAAAGCCAAATATGAAACGGATCCAGAAACAACGGAAGAAGAAAGCCAGTTGGATGAAAAAGAGAAAGCTATCGCTCTTAGAGAAAACAGGGTAACATGTATGGAATATGTTGCAGAAAATGGACATAAAAAGGAGTTGCTTGACATTTTAGATACGTCAGACCCGGAAAAATTCAGAAGCCAGGCAGAAAAGATTGTTGAGTTATACGGAGAGCCGGAACAAAAGAGGGTTTATCCGGGAACAAAACAAAACCCGGTATCAATCAGACCGGAAAAAACAAATCCTTTTCCGAATGTGAAGCATACTCCAAAACAGTATTAAAAGAGGAGTAGTAAAATGAGTGTTGAATTGACAACTATTTACGCACCGAAGACAGACGAGCTGTTCGCAGCAGAAAGCAAGATTTCACTGCTTACTAATACAGACTACGACTGGACAGGTGCGCACACTGTAAAGGTGTGGAAGATCAGCACTTCCGAAATGAATGACTACAGCAGAAATAGAGCTAAAGGACAGTCAGAAGTTGCAAGCATTTCCAGATATGGCGAACTCATCGATCTGAATGCACAGACAGAAGAAATGACATTGAAGAAAGACCGCAGTTTTATCTTTAATATTGACAAGCTCGATATGGATGAAACAGCGCAGCAGCTTGCAGCCGAAACAGCTCTCGCTAGACAGCTTAGAGAAGTAGTTATCCCGGAAGTAGATAAATATACTTATGGTGTAATGGCAGCAGGAGCCGGAAAGACCTTTGTCGGAGATACAACAACTCCGGCGAATATTTACAGCTTAGTACTTGCCGGAAGTGAGTTTCTTGACGATAACGAAGTGCCAGAAACAGAGCGTGCGCTTGTAGTAGTACCGAGCATCTATACAATGCTGAAGCAGTCAGATATCTTTGATAAGACGGACGTAGGCGCAGAGATGCGGGCAAGGGGTGTAGTTGCTACACTGGATGGCATGAACGTTATCAAGATTCCGAGCAACAGAATGCCGGCAAACTTCGGCTTTATGATCGCCCATCCTTCCGCTACAACAGCACCAGTAAAACTGGAAGACTATGGTATGTATGAAGACACACCACTTTCAAGCGGTATAATCGTTACTGGAAGAATTTGTTATGATGCCTTCGTGCTTGATAACAAGAAAAAAGGAATTTATGTATATAAGACAAAATAGGAAAGGATAAGCTTTTTCGCTGCGTTAGTCTTTCGTCTTGTAGAGCACTGGGGGGGGGAGGGAGCCCCCTTGCGTGGAAAGGCACCCCCAGCCGTCCAGCGCCGATTTACACACAGGGATTTTTTAAAACCGAAAAAACACGATTATCAAGCCCCCGGATGCGGTTTCCTGGGGCTTGATTTATACAGAGGAGGAAGAACATGACAAACGAACAGCTTGTAGCTCGGATCAGAGCGAAAGAGGATGCTGCGGAGAATATGCTCCAGCTTTGGCAGCAGAACAAGGGTTTTATTGCGAAGCTTGTGAAGAAGTACAGAGGATATGCTGAAATGGATGATCTGATGCAAGAGGGATATATAGGACTCTGTAATGCGGTTGATAAATATGATCTTGAAGCAGACTACAAGTTTCTTACTTGTGCGAGCTTCCACATCCGGCGCGCAATGATTCTATTCGTTTTACGCAGCCGGCCGGTAAAGATTCCGGAAGAATGGAACACAAAATTGAATAAATACAATAAATTCATGGATGAACATTATAAAGCCACAGGCTGTGAACCGTCAGCAATACGAATTAGAGCCTTTACGCACCTAGACGAAGAAGATGTTGCAAAGCTGAAAGAAATTGAAAAAATGCGGCAAATCGGAAGCCTAGATGCGCCTATAGTAGGAGCAGAAGATAGCACGTTGTCTGAACTGGTTGCATCCGACCAAGATCTTGAGGGAGATGTGATTGAGAGATTCGACCGGGAACAAGCTTATGCAAGTCTACGGGAGTCAATCGAGAAGCTTCCGGATAACGAACAGGCAGTTCTATACATGAGATTCTATAATCGTGACAAAGTGAAAGATATCGCAGAATCTCTCGGTGTAGCCATGAATACCGTGAAAACTTATGAGCGTAGAGCAATGCGAAGACTATGGCAGCAGGAGAGCCAACTTTGGTATAAGTACTATGATCAGAATCTTCGGGCGGCATCAATTCATCATGTTGGAGTGCGAACGTTCCAAACCACCTGGACGAGTGAAGTAGAGAAGGAGGCTATGCGATTATATGAAAAATCATGAAGGATACAGTAATCCTACAGCAGGGATAGCGGTGAGACACAGTAGACACCGGAAGAAACAGAAAATTGCGCCGGCGCATTTAACCTATTTACTGAAAGAAGTTTCAGGCTTTCCTGATACTGAAATGATACTAGGAAAATGTAGAGCGTGCAGAAAGCAATATTATAATAGGAAGAAACACAGGGGAAACGCTGACAAATAGTAAAAAATATGTGTGAAAAGCTATATAGTATTGTAATGAAATAATTGAGAAGAAATTCTCACAACAGAATAAAGTGCTTGGAAATATTGAAAAGTTTGCTTGAAATCAAGGTTTACAGACATTTTTCTTTAAAGAAAAGGTATCGTAGAATGCCGCAAAATATCGTAATAGATTTTTAAAATGGAGTAATATTGGAGTAAAAAGCGAAAGAAAATGGAGTAAATATTTCAAAGGTAATATATATAAATAGGAGATTGTAACAAAGAATAGCAATCTCCTATTTCTATATTATGCGTCTAAATTCAATATAACTTATGAAAAAAATTTGGTGGAAAGTTGTTTGTAAAAATAGAAAATAGTATAATTATGAAGAACATATTCGGAGTAAAGTATTTGCAAAGGAAAAGGAGGTTTAATAAATGGGTATATTTGATGTGTTTAAAGGAAAAAGCGATATGGAAATCGCAGGTGATAATCAAGTAGATGAATTGGATAAGGGGAAAGTTAAAGAATTTGATTTGAATATCGAAAAAATACTTGAAAACTGGGAGAATTATCATGCGATACGAGAGATTATTGCCAATGCCTTAGATGAGCAGGTACTTACAAATACAAGGGATATAGAAATCAGACAGGCAAAAGATGGGTGGTGGCATATTGTAGACTACGGTCGTGGATTGAATTATCATCATCTAACTCAAAATGAAAATGAAGAGAAATTGAGTAATGATAAGCTTATTGGACGATTCGGAGTAGGATTGAAAGATGCTTTAGCGACACTTTATCGCCATGGTGTTGATGTGAAAATAAAATCAAAATATGGGATTATTAAATTGAAAACTGCTTCTAAGGTTGGCTTTGATGATATAATAACTCTACACGCAGAAATACTGCCATCGGATAATATAAAGATGATTGGAACAGATTTTTGTTTGTACGGATGTACAAAAGAAGATATAGAAAAGGCAAAATCTTTGTTTTTAACTTTTACAGAAGATAAGGTTTTAGAAAAAACAAAATATGGAGAGGTTTTAGCTAACAACGGAGTAAACAGTAATATTTATATTAATGGTGTGAGAGTAGCGGAAGAACTTAATTTTTTGTTTTCATACAATATTACTTCATTAAATTCTCAAATAAAAAAGGCACTTAATCGTGAAAGAACAAATGTTGGAAGAACTGCCTACACAGGTAGAATCAAAGATATTTTAAAAGATTGTTGTTCGGATATTGTTATAAAAAAATTGGTGGAAGATTTGCAAGAGTTCGGTTCAGGTAATAAACATGACGAATTGTCATGGAATGACATAGCTATGTATGCGTCTAGGAAAATGAGTGAAATAAATACGGCGACAACATATGTAACTACCGACAATTTGAAAAACAATCCGTCACTTATAGATGATATGCGGAGAAACGGGTATAATCCAGTTGTTGTACCAGATAATTTAATAAACAAAATGGAAGATTATAATACTGGTGCAGAAGAAGGAAAGACGTTAGTAACAGCAAATCAATATATTAAGGAAGAACAAAATAGATTTACTCCTCAAATTGTGGAGATAGATTCATTATCAGTTGCTGAACGTAGAGTATATGATATAACGGATAAGATATTAGAATTAATCGGTGGAAAACCGAGAAATGTAAAATGTATACAGATAGTAGAAAAAATATATGAATCAGAGATTTTTAATGAAACTGTTGGATTGTGGGAACCGAAAGAGAATCGTATTTTGATAAAACGAAATCAGTTGAATGAACTAAATAGTTATGCGGGTACATTATTGCATGAATGTGCTCATGCTATAAGTGGAGCTTCAGATGTTTCAAGAGATTTTGAAACAGAGCTTACCAATGTTATAGGTTGTATAGCAAATAAACTTATAGACAATAAAATGTGATTTTGATTTGTAGGATAATGATACATAGTGAGGTCAAGGAACAAGGCGTAGCCGATACGCCGTAGGGCAGTCCTTGACGGAACGGACACAATCAACAGCACCATGATACATCAGAGGACTTGAAAGGTCAGAAACCTTGCAAGTCCTCTTGTTTGTTATTGGGCATTATATTTTAAGTAAAGAGCTTCTTTCATTTGTTCCTTTTCAAATGCTTTTATGTGAGCGTCTTGTATTCCGTTGTCGATGTAAAAGCAATCGTCAGTTTGTGAGTAGGCAAGTTTGGTAACTTTCGGTTCATAGGTTTTTGTATCAATTCCATAATAGTAAATTGTGGCGGTTGTTAATACCATGTGAATACTTTCAAAATCTCTTGTAAAAATAGTATGTCTGTCGGAATAGAAGAAATCAGACGGACATTCGTAGAATTGAGAGCTATCCTCTTTCAAAAATAATGGCAGTATGTGCATTGCATTTCCACCACGATTGACAAGGACATAAAAGCGTGGAATAAGAGCAGCATATTGGGTCATCATGGCAATATATATATCATCTAAGTTATCAAGAAGATACTCGGAACAGGTGTTGTTGTAAAAGACATATTGCAGAGCGTTATCATTTGGGGTTGTATGTTCCATAGGCACATTTTGTCCGTAAAGCCACCGCAAGTCTACATCTAAAGAGTCGGCAATTAGTTCCATTTTATCGGCTTTTGGATTGTATTGTCCCGAAAGATAGGAACTGAACGCTCCTTTGCTGATACCAGTATCTTTGACTATATCAACTTGTTTTTTATTTTTTGCTTTCATGGCAAATTTAATCCGTTCTGCGATTGTATTCA
>OGZX01002517.1_pt1 | contig 14472 bp, 23 predicted proteins | sample 1576881 | NCBI WGS metagenome assembly OGZX01 (sample SAMEA3541542, study PRJEB24748) | human gut metagenome | biome: human gut; feature: human-associated habitat; material: faeces | place: China | collected 2012
TAAATAAAAGCCACAATACCGATAATATTTCTTTCATATTCATTTGTTATTAAATAGTTTGTAATTATATACCCATACCCAGGGGTTGCTTTCCCATGTTCCCCGGCCATTTATCCGGTCAATCAATGCCGCGTACGCACAAACAGGGGTTTCATACATAAGCCCATCATGGCCGTTTTTGTAATATACCTTGTTGTGTGATATATGCCGGAATATGCCTTCCTTAATGCAATCTTCAGGGGATATGCTTTGCAGTCTTTCGGCTGTATGATTGGCAAACTCTATAAAGTACCTGGCGGCGCTTTCCGGCATGAAGAGCTTGTTTTTCCATCTTACGCCTTCACGCTTAGGTGTATCAGCATCTTTGTTATACTTGTAGATCACTTCCCCATCAACTGTGGCGTATGGCTCTTTAAGATATGCTATCTCTCCGCTCTGGTAACGTGGGAATAGGGGGCGCAACTCCCTTCCTTCTTCGTCAGTAGTCCATGCGTCCACGAATATATCGCCTTTGAATGTATGGACCGCAAATGCGCCTGTTGGACTCACTATAATACGGCGCGTCTGGTTTTTCTTTTCTTCTATGGTCTTCCAGAAAAGACACTCTTTAAAACAGATACCTTTCATTGTCTAAATAATTATAATTCAATTTCTTTACCATATTGTTCTTTTATAACTCGGTCCACTACGGCGGCTTGCGCATAATCTTCAGCCCTTATGCAAGCCCCTTTAAGTGATAGTAGATGTGAGTAATAGATTGCGTTTTGCCGTTGTTTCATCAACTCGGTTGACGCTATGATCGTTTCAATTTTACTTTGCTGACATTTAACCTTTCGGAATATCAGAATGACAATCATCAACTGAATGAATGACATTGCCATGAATGCTATATCTATCATGCTGCTTTTATTAATGGTTTGATGTTCAATTCGGCCAACCTTTTACAAAGGGCCTCACACAACACGCGGGACATATTAACTTCTACCGCGTTTCCAATGAATTTCTTTTGCTTTTCCTGGCTTCCCAAAAGCACATAGTTTGACGGAAACCCCATTATGCGTTTTAACTCGCCTATTCTCAACATTCTCATTTTTATGTCAACAATATTGTACATAGCCATGAATTCTTTGATTTTTATCATAGCTGGTGTGTCTGTTTCGTATATCGCTATTCCGAATTGTCCGGCTTCAGCTTCAATGAGATATGGCGGTCGTTTATCCATCCTGGCGATCAGCGTAAACGCTGGCTTGTCTATTGATCCGCCGGGGGAAGTAAATTGCGGGTTCATTAGATAATGCCATTTTCGGTTAGCCGTAATCACCGGTGCGGGGTCGTTTATATTGCTGCCTACATTCCCGAAGTTGGTATTCATTACCCAGGGTTGGCAACTCACAAGGTTATATTTGGGATTTGCCGTAAGACAGCCTAAAGGCTTTTCCGGTGATGCCGGCTTGCTGTTTCCGTACTGTTGGTCTACGAACAAGCAAGAAACAATTCTTTGCTTTGGCGTTGATAATATAGCCGGGCAAGGCTTATTTATATCTGAATTTTGACCGCCACCTGAATAGTAAGACGATATAAATTCCGGGCATACATAACTAAAGCGATCTTTTGTCGGAACGGTAGGACATGGAACATTAACATGACTGACATTATCCCCGTTGCCGTAATAGGCGGCAAGAAAAGACGAGGAAACCAGCGCAAGGCTATCTTTTGTACGCAAAGTTGAAGCAGGAGCGTTAACGCTAGAAACCATCTGGCTTGGATCGCCTGAATAGTACTTTTGCAAGAATACACTTATCAATGAATGATGGTCTATGGTTGTTATTGCTCCGGCTGGGCCCTCTATACTAATATTTTTACTTTCCGGATGCCCGCTAAAGTGCTTGGAAAAAAAATTAACACTTGCTATGCCTATTCGATTTTGGCAACTAATGGTAGGGCAGGGCTGATCTAGCCCTGGTGCGTTATACTTGCCGGTCTTGCTCATTGAATTATATTTTATCATAAATGCTTCACGGCCACCAGCCACGAACTTTATCAACCCCGCGTAAATCCTTTCCAGCGTTTTATCTACAAGTGGTTTTTCACGATCAAATATAGATTCCCCTTTGTCGGATAGGTCCAGGACTTCGCGGACTGGTTTCCATTTGTGTAATTGCCCGAATAAAGTATTACAGCCGTCCTTAGAATGCGTTTGTTCAGGCCAAACGATAGGCAGCCCCTTTTGGGCGAAGATTCCGAAGAATCGGCGTCGGGTTGTGTATGCTCCAAAATCAGCGGCGTTAAGAATTTTGTGATCGAAGTTATAACCGTATTTTTTGACATTTTTAATCCAGCGCTGGTACAATCGTCCGCGATCTTTACTGATAGGCTTTCCTTTTTCGTCCACATCTCCCCAGCTCATAAACTCTTCGACATTTTCGATCTGGATATAGTTCGGGTTAATAGCTTCGATGTAACGAAATAGGTGTTCTGCAAGCGTTCGACTATCTGCATCGCGCGGTTGTCCGCCTTTCGCTTTGCTGAAATTCGTACACTCTAATGAAGCCCAAAGAACCACGAAGGCGCCAGGGTGTTCTTTGCGCATTTTCTCAACATGGGCCACAAGCGGAGACAATTCAAGTGTGCGAATATCTTCAACAAAATGAAGGGCATCGGGGTGATTGGCTGCATGGCTGGCGATTGCCTTTTCATCATGGTTGACGCAAGCGATCACTTTGGCGCATTGCTCGCCATTCATGCGGGCTTCTTCAACTCCGGTGCTTGTGCCGCCTGCGCCACAGAATAGATCAATATATAATAGTTTCATTTTCAAATATTTGTTTATGTTAAACTCTTCGGCTTCCCCCGGTTAAGGCGATAACGTTAAAGCTCTTAAACCTGTCGATCAGCCTATTTTCAAACCTTGCGGTGAAATCGTCTACGTCAAGATTCGAAGTCATGTGATATTTTATGTGCTGGTTTTGGTATATCTCATATCTGGCATACAGAAATTCGTCTATTACACTATCCAGGCTTGTACCATAGCTTTTTTGATTCTCTGTTTGCAGTCCAATGTCATTTAGACATATATTGAAGGGCTGGCCTTCCATACTTCCCTTGCCAGCCTCTTCGTTGTATGTGTACCTGTCAATGTGATTGTTGATCTTGTAATAGTTCATCATCTGCGTAACAGAAAGATTATAGAAGTAATTGCTGTTGAATGTCAATTTCAAATACTCGGAAAAGATTTGCATCAACAGGGTTTTGCCTGTTCCCGGCGGACCTACAATAAGTAAATTCTTATGTATTTTATAGTCCTTTTCGGGAAAAACGCCTTCTGCCTGTTTTTCATTATTGAAGTATAGCAATAAGAATTTCAATACCTTTTCGTTGTGTTTGTCTATATCGAAAGCTCTATATTCTCGGCTCATAATATTATCGCCGATCCTTTTAACTAAGGAAGAATGCGCTTCGTAATCTTCCAGTGTAGACAAAAGGTAACTAAAATCCTTTCGTATAGTCTTTAGGTGCCGTTGCGCCAACTTTAGAGACTCCCCCAGGGTTAACGTTTTGCATTCCCGTGCTTCCATCTTCATTAAATTTTTCAAACTCACTTTCCCATCTTCTTTGATTGATCCACGTTTGCAGATTTGCATATCCCGGGACAAAAACCCCTTTCTCTTTGGCCTTTGTTCTCCATTCTTTCAGGGCTTCAAGTGCTGGCATGAGCTTTGGCGTAACCTCCCGAAAGTCTTTATGCTTCTTCTTGAAGTTGCCAAACTCCGTTTTCAGTCCTCTTTTAGTTCCTGGATATGCTTTTCTGAAAGTGTCGAATTCGGCTTCCAATTTTGAAAGAATCTCCCTTTCAGCGTCGGCGTTATCTGCGTTTAGCTTATTTGTTTGGTTATCCTTTTGCTTAACCTCTTGGTTAACCAAATTAGGATTCCCGCCCTTTCTACCAGCTTCTTTACGCGCAAGGCTTACCGCTTCATCTTTTACCATTCTTCGGCAAAAAATCGCACCGTCTTTGCGAACGGAACAGACATCGTTATCAATCAAAATATTTAGCCACTCATTCGAATTATCGCAATCTAAGCCTATAATTCTCACTATTTCATCGTAAGAGTAAGGTTCGCCGTTGGGTTTTACCATTACGCCTCGCTCCGCACTGTCCCACATATAGCAGATCATATCAAACCATAGTCCCCGGTAGTCTGGCCGCAAAGCTTTTACTTCCGGGCATTTCAGCCAATCGCCGACATTAAAAGGTAACAGGTTCTTTTTTGCCATATTTGGAATAGGTTATGAAGGCGCCACAGGGGCGCCTTACAGTTTATTACAGTTCAATAATCACAATATCCGGCGCCACACTCTTGATTCCTTCAAGAACTTGATCTATACAGGAATTACGGTAGCTTTCCAGCACTTCCATTGCTCCAGGACTAACAAGGGTTAATTGTACATCCTTGCCGTCTATCTCGTGGTCGAATTCAACTTCGATACTTGTATCTTCGGTGCCGACGAACACGGGTAGAGAGACGCGAAAGAAAGCCGGAAGATTTGAATTTACTTCAGCGGAAATACAATCAGAGTAGGAACCGGACTCAATTTTTTTCTTTTCAATGCTCTGATTCACTTTTGCGTTGAAGCTCTTCAGCTTGTCAACTAAAAGCATCCATTCTTGTTTGTCCTTGAAGTAGGACCGGTGCATTTTTATGAAGTTCCCTAACTTATTAGGTTCCCATTTTTTGCCCGTATTGATGCCGAAGGCGGAGAATACCTGTGATAAAGTGACCGTACCCGTTATAGTCCCTTTGTAGTAATCAGATTCGTTGATCGTCAATTTTATTTTCATTGATTCGCGGTCTACCTGAATGTTACATTTCTTCTGATCTAGCAGATCGACGCGCTTTTCGAGAAAGCGCAACGGCGAACCGATAACACCAGATATTTCAATTTTTTGGGGCTCTTTGTTTGGTAACTGGTCGGCTGCCGTACCTTCACGGAAAATGATTTCAATCGGTCTTCCGTCGTACCCTTCCGGGATATTTACATTAAATTTTTTGTCTTCCATTTTGTTGCTTATTTTTTCAGTTTTAGAAGTTCATCTTTAAATTCCTGGGCTGGTTTGAAGGCCGGAACATAACGCTCCGACACATTCACCATTTCGCCGGCTTTGATATTTCGGGCAATCTTTGCAGCTCGAAATTTAGGTCTGAAGGTTCCGAAGCCTCTTAGCGTAACTTCTCCGCCTTCTACAAGCTCTTTTTTCACTACTTCAATGAAGCCTTCAACGGCGGCTTCGACATCATGGCGATTGACTTCTTTTGCGTCTGTTATCGCTTTAATTAATTCCTGTTTTGTCATGTTGTTTGTATTAATGTGTATCATAAACACGCTTGTAGGCGCAATTATGGCTATTAGTCGTCTGTTCCGGTATTTCTCATTATCTGAAATACGCTTCTCTGCTTTTCATCTTCCCTCATTGGCCTTTCTTCGATCAACATGCCTTCGCTGTTGTAGTACCCGACTTCGTTTTTGTCCGGATCGGTCATTTTGTAGACGTTCCCCTTTACACGTTCGCCACCAGCTTTGAGTTGGCCTAGGATAGTCGTTCGTCTTTCGACTAAGGGTTTCATATCTGCCTTTAACTGTTCGTTTATGGCTCGCTTTTCTTCTTCTTTATCGGCGATGCGTAACGAAATGTCTGCCAGATCGGCCCTTGTGTCGTTTATCTCTTCCTGTGTGTACTTTCTGGTGTAGAACCTTTCTTCTATCTGATCGCATGAGTTCGAAAGTATTCGTTCTCTTTCCTCTGGCGACTCTCTTTGTAAAATATACTTATCCATATTCTAAGTGATAAATTGTTGAATAGTTAAAGAGATTATAAAGCGGCGAAAGCCCGTACCCGATAGGAGTTAGTCTTACTGTAGTCGTGCACGTTGCCGCCAGACCAACGCAATACCCACGCGCCCGTACCGGAGGACTGGGAAGAAGACCAATACCAATCAGTAAACTTAATCGGAGTTTTATCGGATAAAGTCAAACAGGCATTTACGCGGTCTATATACTTTTGTGCAAAAATCATTTCTGCCAATGCTGGAAGATGCCAAGTACCGGCAACGCGATTAAGAATGCCGTATTTTTTACAATACATTGCGGCTTCGCTTTTGGCATGAGACAAAAGTCTTGAAGTATTATACGATCCGTCCCAGTCCTCTTTTGCGTTGTCTCTATCCAGAGTTTTCAGACCTGGAATTTCGTTGCATTCTGACGCGTATTCCAGATCATCTTCTGATTCATCAGGAGCAATCAGAATTCTTTTGCCACCTTCAATAATGGCGCAACCTACAACTTTGTCTTTTTGCTCTTTGTATAATCCCCAGAATTCAGGCTTAACGCAAAAGTCGTTCGACATTGCGATATAGACACCATCGGGGGCATTAGTTTTATGATAGCATCCTTTTTCGGCCCCCTTTTGCTTTTCAGATTCGTCACAGAGGCTAAAGTCAGGTCGGGGTAGACCATCCAATAGCTGACTAATATGCTTCTCTAGTTCGTCACAGAGGCTAAAGGTTGAAATTATTGGTAACTGCGTGGGAAGCAAAGAATTATATCTTTCTTTTTCCACTTTCTTTGCCTCATTTGGCTGAACGTTGATTGTAACGTTTAAATCTCTAAATTTGATCGACATCTTTACAACTTTTTAATTTGTTAATAATCCTGTTAATTAATCGTATCGTATTAATAAGCCTAGTATTTCTACCAGGTTCAATATTGTTTATAAGTACTGGCAACAACCTGATAAGTTCGGAAACTACATAATTAGGGACCTTCTTCATTGCTTTTGTTTTTCCAGTTTTTATCTGGATCGGGTATCTCGATATGAAGATATTCCGATCCGTATTCTCTTAGTTTTTCGCAATAGGCAGAAAAAACAACTGTATCCATCTGCTTTGTAGAAGAAGGAAAGGTGATTATTTCCCCGGTATGCTTGTTGATTACCTTTTGAGACGTCAATGTCGCAAGAAAAAAATCATGTACCTGTTCTACATCTGTAAATTCCCAACCTTCATTAATAAGGGCTTCCATAAGCATAGGGTATATGCACCCAAATAGCCACCCTGTTTGATCGTTGGTGTGCTTCTTTCTGCTTTTCCCTATGTTGACCTTATACCAACCATCGGAAAGTTCTTTGAAGCATCCGAATACATCTTTCAGATTAAAATACCCGTTTACTTTTTCTACTAAAACCATCATCAGTATGCCAATTTATCCAGATTCAAAATCAGTCCTTCTTTTGCGGCATATACCGGCATTCCTGTTGCTCGTTGAACTTCTTCAACGAATTGTTTTTCGTTGCTGTTGTCGTTTGACAGGTGAATAAGAACAATATTTTTAACATCTGTAAGATCATTATTACTCAGGACCTCTTTGCACGCGTATAGCCCCATGTGGGACTGATAGAGCCTTGATCGAAGTGCTTCCGGAACAATACCCCTTTCGACATTATCGTTTAAAATGGCGTCACTAAAATTGCATTCTATCAATACATGATTAAGCCCCTTGAAGGTATTTTCGCATGTGTATGAATCCGTCAGGAATAGGACCGATCCGCATTCTCTGTGATTAATCAGATATCCCACGCACGGGACATCATGAAAGGCCTGGAATGCGATAATTTTAAATTTCCCGACTTTATAGGCTCCGCCAGCACGTATTGTCTTAGCGCATCCTATCGAAGTATCTATACCTTTAGCCTCGAACACTTCTTTAAGGGCCAAGCATTTTATACCGGAATTAATGAAATCCTTTAAGTATTTGGCATGATCGTTATGTTCGTGAGAAACGATGCAGGCTACAATTTTAGAAAGATCGAAGTTGATCGCCTTTTTTACTTCTATAAATTTCATACCGGCCTCTATTACCAGAATGTCGGTTGACGTTTTGAGCAAATAGCAATTTCCAGAACTTCCGCTACCTAATATATGCAATTCCATACGCCTACAATTTAATAACCCGGATCGGGTATGTTTTCTGCCTGTTGTTGTGTTGCATTCTGTTGTTCGGGCTGTTGAGTTCCCGACTGACTAAGGTCCTCAAAGTTGGTATCTTCTATATTTATAGGGGACACCTCGTTATTTTGAACAGGTCGACGACTTTCGCTTTCTTCGGCGTCGAAGGCTTTTTGCATGTCTATTGACATGTAGCCGTATTTGCTTATCAGGGATCGAATGACCGTCTTTATTGCCATGCTGGTAAAGTTTCCAGTCCATCCGACAGATTTACTGTTGATATCAGTATTTGCAAGCACGATCAAACGTTCTACCGAAACATCTTTAGGTACGCTGGACGCGTATTTTTTAGCGTATTTCGCCATCTGCTCGACGCTCATGTAAAGTGTTTTTCTAAAGCCGTTTAGTAGTTCGAAATGGCAGAAATAACCGACCACCCTGTCGGACTTCTTTTCACCATCGAAGGCTATCTCCCCGGTCAACTTGTCTACTTTACGAAGTTCCCCGTCATACACCACGTCGGCATTAATATTCCGGTACTGGTTACTTCTCAATGCAAGCTGAATAATGCCTTTGTAGCCAATCTGGAATGTGGGAACTCCCTTGTAAGCGACAATAAAGGCTTGTCCCAGCGCCTTATTAACAGGCAGCTTTATCGCGGCGGCCTTTAAGGCTTCGGCGATAACCGCCTTTGGCTCGCACGCTTGCAGATTGCTATCTCCGTTATAAAGATCAATAAGAGACGCAACGAACATGCTGGAATTTTCGCCTAAAGCGTTTTTGAACTGTTCGAATACTGAATCAGCATTAAGCATCCCCTTCAGTACATCAATCTTTGATTTTGTCGGTAAATTTTGATTTGCAGTCATTTTATTTAATTGTTAATTGTGGGTCCTTCGACACCACAAGGTTAATAATCTGAGCTTCCGTGTCAATCAATTTATTCACGGATTCGCGATTGTCGATGAAGATAGGCGCGCCCACCTTGAAGCATTTGCATATAGCATTTATAATGTCTAACCCGGCATTAACTTTCATGGCCGTATTTTGGTTAGAGTAGGGGACGCCATCGACGGTGCATTCGCAAACAATTTTGCTACCGCTGTTGATCTGCTCCTTGATGAACTTAAACTTAACCAGCTGGAACATGCCATTAATCTTTTCTTCTAGCATGCTGTCTTTCGCCTTCTCGAATTCCTGTATCGTGAATTCTATTTTTTCGAGCGTGGCCAGTTCTTGCGCCTGCGTACTTTGCTGCTCCTCCAGCTCGTCAATTCTTTTGATCGTATTATCGTAGATAGTGCGCTGAAAAAGCTCTTTTTTTAGATCGTCTAACTTCGTAGACAAATCTTTCTTTTGAATAGCCAGGTCGCTTACATCAACCGGCTTAACTTCTATATTGAGCTGGTTTTCAAGCTGGGTTATCAAGTTTGTGAATTCGACGTATTCGGCATTTTCTTTAGCAATCTCTTCCGACGATCTTTGCTCCACCTGGTTAGATATCTCGCTGATCTTATTGATTAGTCCGCTTCTTTCCGTCCGTTTTTCTTCGATCGTCTTTTCTTCATTTCCGATCTGGGTGTTCAGCTCGTCAATACGAGACTTTAAAGACAAACCTTTTTCTTTGTTCTCCTTGATGCGGTTCGCTCTGTCTTGATTGAAGTTTTGCGACATTTCTGCCTTTTTGGCCTCTATATCATCCGTTTCAAATGCTCTTTGACATGTGGGACAAACAAATTTGCTTTCGTCGTATTGAAGTTGCTCGGTGTATATAGACTGGTATTCACTACGAAGTTTCTGCAACTGATCCGGGATCAAAGAAAGTCTACCATTCAATTCGGAGATAGTCTTATTTCTGTTTTCTATATCCCGGTCGATAGCATCAACCTTATACTGGATAGCCTTTATTTTTACGTTCAGCTCGTTATTCTTGCTGTTTACGCTTTCCCTGGCCTTATTGACTATATTGTTTCGCTGGATCGTCAGGGTAGACATTTTTTTCTGAATACCTTCTTTTTCTTTGTAAGCCTCGGCGACCCCTTTCGAGCGATCGGCAATTTGTTCGTCGATGGTTGCGATCTGCGACTTGATACACTCCGCTTCCGTTTCGATACTCTTCCAGTCTTTCTTTTCCGGCAATTTGTTCTTGTTCTCTTCGATCCTGGCCGGAATTCCTTTTAGTTCGTCGGAACATTTGCGCTTCTTTTGGGATATCTCCTTTTTATAAACTTCGAGTGTGTTGCCAGTGATGGTTTCCAGCAGGGACATGAATTCCTTGTTTTCTTTAGCAACATCTTCATCGGTGACGCTTCCGGCCATCTTAAACAACATGTCTTTTTGCTGGTCCGGGCTTAAAGAAGGAAAATAGGATGGACTTGTTACCATTTTGAATGTTTGCTCCGGTATCATGGAGCTAACCATTGTGTCAAAGTCTTTTTTAGTCACTCTAACATCATTGATATAATAATCAGTGGTGTTCCCCTTGAATGTCGGCTCCGGCTCTCCCTTAATCTTAGACCAGTTTTCGGCCAGTGATCGACCAAGTTTGATCGTTTTGCCGTTAACGTCCAGGTCTGCTTCGACGGAATGGTTCAGGTGTAAAATCTCCTTGCCGTTTTCGTCCAAAGTTTTTATATTAAAGCTGGTGCGGTATAAAGAATCCTTGCCGAATAGCAACCAGATAAAGGCATCGGCAATCGTTGTTTTACCGACCCCATTTTCTCCGCTAATGGTAGTCTCTTTCTCGTTAAATTCAATGAATAAATCTCTTATTCCCTTGAAATTTAATAGTTTTATGTTTTGTATTTTAATCATATTCTCTTCTTGTTTTTAATTGTGTATAATGTCGCTTGTGAATCAATTTCCTTTTTAGTGGAAACCCGGTTTTGCAATAACCAGCTTTCCAGGTCGCTTTTTTTGAAATAGATCAATCTATCCCTGGGCTTGAAGTGCGGTATTTGTTGCGCGCTAGTCAATTTATACATATATGACTTGCTGATACCGCAAAAGGAACATGCCTCTTCAAGCGTTAGCACATCTTTGTTAAAGTTATGCTGTAAGTTTGATTCTATTCGGTTCAATTGATCCCGAAGTGCTTCATATTCGCTCATATCAATCAATTTTTATTTAGCCATTCATCGCGTTTTTTTCTACATTCTGCCAATGTCGAAGCGACAGTTGAAAAAAGATTGCCATTTTCAGCACGAAAGTCGTACTGGTACATCTTTACGTTCTTGCCTCTTAATCTAGTAGAATAAGTGCAATAATTTTCACTTCCGGCAGCGCATACGCTACAACCATTTTTGTTTATTGTGCTCATGATTATTTAATTACGATATTTAACAAAACCAAAACTTACCCCTAATAAATAGGCGTCTAGGCTAGTTGCTATCCGAACTGTTACCCAGTCACCAACCCCCGTAGGTGTTTTTTCTTCTTTGATTATTTCAAGTTTACTGTCTCTGATTATTTCGTCAAAACTTCTTCGAAATTCTTTGTCTACAAAAATTTCCAGTGTCATGCCTTCGTTCGCCATTCTTTATATTGTTTTATGCAATTCTATCCAATCCTGATACGAATACGTCTTAACCGCATTAGCCGAAGCTGATGTAAAGAAGATTGTTCCAATTGAGCTTACAAAAAGAAATTGTTTGTTCTCGTTGTTCGTGTTGTATATTCTTGAAAAGCGGAATCTTTTCTTTAATAGAATGCTGGCAGCTTCCTGTAATTCTTCCGGTGTACCTGTTATGAAATACATATTTTCGATTGCTTTAGGTTGTTGTTTTAAAATTCTTCATATACATACTTCCATGAATCAGGAGTATCAACTCTGAATTCTGCGTCACATTCAAAATTCGAATAGAAAGCGCATCCTTTTCTCCAAAGCGTTTTTGGCTCCCAGGGGTAGGCGTCATATCGTCCATTTACCGGCCTGCCTTCATCCGGCCACTTTTCGCACATTGCAAACCATCCGTCGGCGCTCTTCGGTCCGAACTGGCCCAGCTCTTCGGCATTCTTAGCAACCTGAAGTAAAAATTCTTCATAGGCTGACGCGGAAGGGTTGTTCACTTCATTTACGACCTCGTCGTCTCTGAACACCTTTATGTCTCCACTTCTAAGATTTGTGATTACTTTAATGCGGTCAGAAAAAGTATGGATCATTAAATCATTTGCTGTATCAAAGCAGGTACCCCAGTTATACCTTTTAAGCTTTTCTGATCTGTTCGTTGTTGTTTCTGGTTTCTTCGTTGTCGTCATGCTTGTACTTACTTTGTTTTTGTCGTTTCTTATCTTCAATAGTACATTTCATATCGAATATTAATTCGCCTATGAATCTTAGATTGTCGGCAGCGTCCGGATAGTCGTTACCGTTTTCGGTTCCTTCAATAACCGCCAGGCCGTACTCTCTGGCGATACACTCTAGCTTTTGAATTGCTTCTTTGATTGGGATAGAAGTACATATTTCCATGTTAATTCAAGCGTTCAATTGTGAATATGCCTTTTTTTCCTTTTACCCTTGTCACGGTAAATGATCCTAGTCCTTTACCTTTTAAGCGAGAAGCAGTAGCCCGTACGTAGCTTTCTGATGCGTCGGCGGCAGAAAAAGGTATTTTATCGCCGATCTTCATTTCAAGAAGGGATTCGGTAACTGAAACCTTTTTCTTTAGGCCCACTTTTCTAGTAACCTTGACTTTCTTTTCAACGATTACATTTTTTTCAAGTGTTAATTTGTTTTGCAACATATTTGTTATTATAATTGTCGATTGTTTTTCTTTAATTTGTTATTGCTTTTTGTAATAACAATGCAAATGTATAGTAAATTATTTATTATGAATAGTAATGAATAGTATATTATCGTGTTATTAACACTATTTAATTCATGTGTATGGAGATTAAAGAACGGTTTTATGAGTTTATAAAGTATAAAAGGTTGAGTAAGAGGGCTTTTCAGGCTTCTATTGGTGTTTCTGCTTCGTATATACAAAATATAGCAAATACTATAAGTCTTGATGTTCTTAGGAGAATAGAACAAGAATATCCAGAGCTGAACACAGAATGGCTTTTATCTGGAAATGGAGAAATGATAAGAGCTGGATATATTGCCAATGCAAAAAACGGGAGCACGGCAGTTGCAGGAAATGGCAATACGATCAATGAAGAGGCAGGAGAGTTCTTTCAGCTTTTGAAGAAGAAGGATGAACAGATTGACAGATTATTAACTATTATAGAGAAAATGACGAATAACAACTGATTATGAAAACTAGTATTAAGTATTTGGTGATTTTAGCAACTCTTTTGTGCTGTGTTTCTGCTTATTCGCAGGAGAGGGTTGATAGCGAAGGCTATTCCTTGAAAAACAAAAGTAAATTATTAAAAAAAGCTACATTTTGGCAACAAGGATCTAATGGCAAATGGGAGTCATGGCGCAATAACGTTACAGACGATGGGGTCAATAGAAGAGATAATTTTATAACCTTATGTACAGGGGAATTAAATATAAATGGTGATGACTTTTATATACTCCTAAAAACGTATTGGCAAGGTAAATATAGATATCCCAATATTAAAGAAGACTGGGGTAATTACAAAACAGTGGAAGGATATGTTTTACACAAGGACCAATTTGATAAATTAAAAAATATTGAGTCCGGAGAAATAGTGGAGATAACATCTGAAACAATCTATAATATGCCTATTGGGGACCACTATGAAGAATCCGATATTCTTCAAATGCTTTCCATAAACAAAGGGCTTAAAACCATTATGGGAGAAAAAGAAACAATAGCTACTATAATGATAGCCAAAAGAGTTATAAATAAAAACAAAGATGTTATAAGGTTTCAATTTAGCCCTATATTTTTTGGTAATACAAAGCATGATGTAGAGAATTTTTATTTTGAGACTGATAAAAAAGAGTTCGATAAATTATTTCAAGCAAAGTGAAAACAAATCTAACACGCTGATTTTTCAAGACTACAATTAAAATATCAGTTGTTGATATAATTGATATTTTTTATTTTCTCTGAAGGCGTGTTTATAATACACATTGATATGGACGATTATTTTAGAATGGTCATTGACCTTTACAAAACGAGCTTTAAAAGTCATTTAACTGCAAACCAGTTGAATACTGTAAAAATCGACGAGGCCATTAAACGGCTAAATTCGGCGATAGATGATGCTAAGGTGAGGGATTTGCCCTTTGAAGCATTTGAAGCGCTTAGAAGCGACGTGGAGTGCCTTAAATACGAAATTCTGCCTTATGAGCAAGCCTAGAAACATATCACCTGTAACAAAAATGGTCGTTAATCGCTTTTACGAGGCGATAGATGCGCTTATAGCCAGGGGGGACATAAGGGGCATTCAGACCTATTGCGAAGCCTACGAAATCGACAAGCGGAATTTTTATAAACAGAGAGCCGACGAAGATCGAGGAATATTTCAGGTTGCGTGGATGGTTCCGTTAGTGACG
>OGZX01002523.1_pt1 | contig 14453 bp, 15 predicted proteins | sample 1576881 | NCBI WGS metagenome assembly OGZX01 (sample SAMEA3541542, study PRJEB24748) | human gut metagenome | biome: human gut; feature: human-associated habitat; material: faeces | place: China | collected 2012
CTTTCACCACCGGTGCAGAAGAAAATGCGCCTTATCAGATTTCTTTCCTCAATAAAACACCAGGTACTCCCAATGTGGTTCTGGGGCTCTTTGACCAGTATGGGAATCGTCTGATGCAGCCGGAAGCAGGTGCGGATGGCACGATGCGGACAGAAGAAGTATCAAATCTGGCTGCCAATACAACCTATTATATCTTGCTGCGGGGCAATTCAGAATATTCCCTGACCATCCATGGACCAAAGGCAGAGCAGGCGACCACAGCGGAACAGGAACCATTGGTTTTTGAAAAACCATTTGAGCTCAATTCCACACAGGTCATGTTCGTTGCCAACAAAGCAACTTTTCTGGATGAAGCAGCGGCAAAAGCTGCATTGGAACCGGTGGCAAAAACCATTCTGGAATTTCCTGACCATCAGGTCCTCATTGCAGGCACCACAGCTACAGAAGGTCCCCAGGAAACCAGCGTGCTCTTATCTGAAGAACGTGCCAAAGCAGTGAAAAATATGCTGGTGAAAGATTTTGGTGTTCCTGAATCCCAGTTGCTGACCGTTGGTCTTGGCTTTGAAAAAGACCCCTTTGTACGCGGTCAGGACATTGACGCCAATGGCAATTTTGTAGAAACAGAAGCTGCAAAGAACAGAAGGGTGGTTCTTGTGGATGCGGAAGACCCCATTGCCCAGAAGATTTTGCAGGAAAAATAAAACAACAAAAACCTCCGATTTATCGGAGGTTTTTGATTGTTGGGAAATCATATGGCAGTGTTTCTGCAAGAAAGAGGAAGAAGGCTTCTGAGATGGGTCTGCATCTGGGCAAATAAGAAGCAGGCAGCAAAATGGAGAAAAAAGGCGGTTTCCAAAAAGCAACTTTCCCTTGAGAAAACATATCAAATAAAATCTCAATATCATAAGAAAGCTGGAATCTTTTGCCATCATAAAGATTCCAGCTTTCTTTGTTTTCTTATGAAGATGCCCAAAGAAGAAAACACTTTTTGTATGCAGAAATCACTGCAAGATTATTCATTCCATTTGATTTTGTGTTTTTTTAATTTGCGTGAAACAGATGGTTGGCTGATTTGCAATGCTTCCGCGATTTCATAAGTGGTTTTATATTTTTTGGCAGCATTTTGCAAAATGGTATGCTCTAAATTGTCATAAGCCTCTTTTAAAGGAATGATTTCATCCGCTTCCAATTCTAATATAGAAGCAACAGAAGGATTCCAAGGGAGCAATCCTGCTTTTGGGATGATCTCATTTTCTTCGGATGTGACCAAAATACGTTCAATGATATTTTCCAACTCCCTGACATTGCCGGGCCAGTCATAATCCATCAGGCATTTGAGCATGCTGGGAGAAAGTTTTTTATTCATTCTGTATTTTTCATTGATATTATTTACGAAATGTTCGATCAGAGGTGGGATATCCGTTTTTCTCTCCCGTAAGGGCGGCAGAATGATGGATACCACGTTCAGACGATAGTACAGATCTTGACGGAATGTTTTATCCTGTACCATTTCTTCCAGATTGCGGTTGGTAGCGGCAATGATCCGGGTATCAATGGGAATGGATTTTGTGGAGCCAATACGGGAAATGGTTTTTTCCTGAAGGACACGGAGCAGTTTTACCTGCAAATGCAATGGCATGTCCCCGATTTCATCCAGAAAGACGGTTCCTTTGTTTGCCATTTCAAAAATACCGATATGCCCATTCTTTTTGGCACCTGTGAAGGAGCCGCCTTCATAACCAAATAGTTCTGATTCCAGCAGGTTTTCTGGAATGGCACCACAGTTGATTTTCAAAAATAAGCTGTTGTTTCGGTGGCTTTGTTCGTGTATCTCTCTGGCAACCACCTCTTTGCCAGTACCGGATTCGCCCAGTATCAGGACAGTGGAATCCACGTTGGCAACTTTATGGGCTAAAGACATGACGTTTTTGAATTCCTGGCTCTCTGCCACATAATTCTGTGTTTTCTGCATTTTGTTGAGCCGCTGTTGGTATTGGTCGATGAGAAAACGAGAATGTTTCAGGTCTTCTTCGATTTTATTCAGTACGGTCACATCTCGAACAAAGGAAACCACCATCAGGATTTCGTCCTGATCGAAAATGGGAAAGCCGTTCAGGGCTACTTTTTTACCGTTTTTGATTTCCTGTTCAATGCTGACTGGTTTTTTGGTTTCAATGACTTTTTGTGTAATGGAGGTAGAGAGATAACCTTCCTGTACAATCTGGGTCATATATTTTCCGATGAGATTTTCCGCATTTAATCCTGTGATTTCCTCATAGGCGCGGTTTACTTGTAACGTCAGACCATCGGCATTGGTGATATAAATCCCGTCGGTAAAGGTATCAAAAACCTTTTCCCAGTTTTTTGGATCTTGCATATCTAATAGTTTTTTAGACACTTGAAATCCACCTCCCTAATTTTCATTGGCATGAATATTGCTTCTCTTATGTATTGCATAGTCTCCCTCACGACATGCGTTCTTCCGCTCCATGATAGGAAGGACTATCAGGAAAGCAGATGCAGGTATCCTGCATCTCTTTTTTTATTTTCCCTGAAACGTAGGAGAGGGTTTTTTGTTCAGAAATGCTTCAATGGCATTTGTTCTGTCAGTGGTTTGACAAATTTCCATAAAAGCATTTGTTTCATATGCCAGCTGTTCTTCTAAAGTTGTGCCGTATGTGTGCTGCAATACACGCTTCATTTTTTGGACAGCAAGGGGAGCAAAGCCGCAGATGGTATCTGCCAGTTCCTTTGTCTTTTGTTCCAGTTCTTCTGGGGATACTAAGTATTGGATCAGTCCCAAGCGCAGGGCTTCCTGTCCCTGAAGGGTTCTGCCTGTCAATAACAGGTCCATGGCGTTGGCATAACCGATTTTCTCTCCCAAAAGCCCAATGCCGCCAAATCCGGGGATTTCCCCCAATTTAATGGTGGGGATGCCTAACTGGATGTCGTCAGAAGCGATGACAAGATCTGCTGATAACAGGAATTCCAATCCTGCACCCAGACAATATCCGTGGATGGAAAAGATCACTGGGTAGGGGCAGTCCCGCAGGCATTTGGCACATGCCTGTCCCAAATTGGAAAAGTGGCGAGCGAAGTCACCTTTTAGATGTTGTTCTTCCTTAATATCTCCACCGAACGTAAAGGCATTTGGCAAATCGCTTTTTACAATGACACAGCGGATATCTTCCTTTTTATGGATCTCTGCGAAAATATCGCACCATCCTTCCATCATTTCTGTAGAAAAGGCATTGCCTACGCGCTGCCGATTTAAATGAACAGTGGCAATATAATTTTCCACGGTCAATTGTATTTCATTCATGTTCATTCCTCCTTTTGTACTGTAAAAATGGAGCAAAAAACATGCCTTGTCTGTCAATCTTGTCATTTCGTGTATTTTTTGTGGTTATATTTCCAATTTTACAGAAAGCGCAAACATAAAAAATTTTTTGTAACTGATTTTGGTAATTCAAAACTGAATCAATCCTCGAATGATTCAACGGTGAATCAATAAAAATCGGGGATTTGATTCAGTTTTGAATTGAAGGGGAAAAAAGAGCATTTTCTTTTTCAATATATACAAAAAAAGAGGCACAATTACAGCTTCGAAAAAACAATAAAGAAACCCTTTCCTTGTTTGCACCATTCTATTATATACGAAATTCATGACTTTTAAAGCAAAAAAGCGAATGTTTTGTATGTTTTATATCAGGTTTTTGATTTTTGGCACGGTTTATGCTTTATATTCGGGTACAAGATCAACAGAAAGGAGATGAAATGATTTTGGAAACAAAAAAGGCACTGGAAGGATTAAAAATACTAGATTTTACAAGAGTTTATTCTGGTCCTTACTGCACGATGCTCCTGGCAGATCTGGGAGCGGAGGTCATCAAAGTCGAGGCACCGAAAAAAGGCGATGACACAAGAATGTTTGCTCCCATCCGACAGGGAGAAAGCGGATATTTCATGTATCTGAACCGCTGCAAAAAAAGCATTACTTTGGATCTGAAACAAAAAGAAGGTAAGAAGATTGCCAAAGAACTTGCACAGTGGGCAGATGTGGTCATCGAGAATTTTTCGCCTGGCACTATGGAGAAACTGGAACTGGATTATGAACGCATCAAGAAGGTGAATCCAGAGATTATATACGCATCTATTTCGGGTTTTGGACAGACAGGACCTTATCGGAATAAGGTGGCATATGACGCAGTAGCACAGGCAATGGGCGGCTGGACAGCATTGACCGGTTTCCCAGATACCACACCAGTACGTGTGGGACCTGCCCTTTCCGACGCAGCAACAGGCATCCATGCCATGGCAGCGATCCTGGCAGCAGTCATTTACAAACAGAAAACAGGCAAAGGACAGTATATCGACATTGCCATGATGGACACCGTATTCTCCATGCTGGAAAATGCCGTACCCATCAAAACCCTCATGGGAGAAAATCCCGACAGAATCGGCAATTCCAATCCCAGCTCTGCACCTTATAACCTGTACCGCACCAAAGAGAGCCATATTGTCATTGCAACAGCCAATGACGCATTGTTCAAAAAGCTCATCGGTGTTATGGGCAGACCGGAACTCATTGAGGATGAACGATTTGCTACAAATCCAGACAGAAAGAAAAATGAGAAAGCCCTGGATGCCATCATTGAAGAATGGACCATGCAGCATACCAATCAGGAAATTGAGCAGATGCTGGATGAAGTAAGAGTCCCTGTGGCTTCTCTGAAAACCATTGCGGAACTGGTGGATGATCCCCAGATTGCAAACCGCAACATGCTTGTTTCTCTGGAGCACCCTGTCGTGGGAACCGTCCGTTATCCGGGCAACCCCCTGAAATTACAGGAAACACCGCCCCAGCCTACAGAAAGAGCGCCTATGCTTGGCGAGCATACAGACCGGATTTTACGGGATGTACTGCATTATGGTCAGGAAGATATAGATAAATTCAGACAGAATCAAATTATTTAACCCAGAGGAGGAATGTTATTATGATGAATGGACAACAGTACAAAGACAGCCTGCGGAAACTGCACCCCGTGATTTACTGCAACGGCAGAAAAATCGAATGCGTTGTGGATGACCCCATGACAGCACCTCATGTGAACTCTGCAGCGATGACATATGAATTGGCTTTCGATCCCGAATATGAAGATCTGATGACAGCCATTTCTCCCTTCACCGGCAAAAAGATCAACCGTTTCACACATGTACACCAGAGCACAGACGACCTGATCAAGAAAGTAAAAATGATGCGTATGATCGGTCAGAAAACAGGTACTTGCTTCCAGAGATGCGTTGGTTTTGACGCTATGAACGCTTCCTTTATCACAACATATAAGATCGACAAAAAATATGGAACAAATTACCATCAGCGTTTGATTGACTATATGACTTATGTGCAGGATAATGACCTTATGATTGCGGGTTCTATGACAGACCCCAAAGGTGACAGAAGCAAAAAACCTAGCCAGCAGGCAGACCCCGATCTGTTCGTACATATCGTAGAAAGAAGAGAAGACGGTATTGTGGTTCGTGGCGCAAAAGCCCATCAGACAGGTATGGTAAACTCCCATGAAATGCTGATCCTGCCTACTACAAACCTGGGACCCGACGATAAAGATTACGCAGTTGCTGCTGCAATCCCCGTAGACGCACCGGGCGTGATCCATTTCTTCGGCAGACAGACAAACGAAAACAGACGTCTGGAAGGCGATATCGATACTGGTAACGCAGAATACGCAATCGTTGGCGGCGAAACACTGACAATCCTCAACGACGTATTCGTTCCTTGGGACAGAGTATTCATGTGCGGTGAAACAGATCTGGCACAGGAATTCGTAGAAACATTCGCATCTTATCACAGACAGAACTACGGCGGCTGCAAAGTTGGTGTTGCTGACGTTATCATCGGCGCTTCCGCTTCCATGGCTGAATACAATGGCTGCCCTAAAGCTTCCCATATCAAAGATAAACTGGTTGAAATGGTACATCTGGCAGAAAGCATGCACTGCTGCTCCATCGCATGTTCCGCTATGGGCCATAAAACAGAAGCAGGCAGCTACTATGTAGACACACTGCTGGCAAATACTGTAAAACTGAACTGCACAAAGACCATGTACGAAATTTCTCGTCTGGCACACGATATCGCCGGCGGTTTCATCGCAACACTGCCTTATGAAGCAGATTACCGCTCCGAAATCGGTCATGACTACATCGATAAATATTTCGCAGGCGACGCGAAATTCCCTACAGAAGAAAGAATCCGTATGGCAAGACTGCTGGAAAACATGACAGGCGGTACAGCACTGGCAGAAAGCATGCATGGCGCAGGTTCTCCTCAGGCAATGCGCGTTATGATCCAGAGAGAAACCAATTGGGAACAGAAGAAGAAAATGGCGAAGAAATTAGCTAAAATCGAAGTGAAGGAGGATTGAGCCATGTTTCAGACACCAGTCATTGTAAGCGGCGTACGAACGGCAACAGGTAAGTTCGGCGGCGCGCTGAAAGATATTGAAGCGCCTGCGCTGGGGGCTCTGTGCACAAAGGAAGCCCTGAAGCGTGCCAATATTACAGGCGATATGGTAGATGAAGTTATCATCGGTACCCATTTCCAGGCAGGGATCAAAGCCAATTCCGCAAGACAGGTATCTTTGGGCGCAGGCATCCCTGTGGAAGTACCTGCATGGACAGTCAATAAAAACTGTGGTACTGGTCTGAAAGCCATCCAGTCTGCGGCAGAACATATCATGCTGGGTGAAGCGGACATCATGGTAGCAGGGGGCTGCGAAAGCATGAGCCGTATCCCTTATGTGCTGAAAGATTACCGTTTCGGCGGCAGAATGGGCAGTGGTCAGGTTCTGGACTCCATGCTCTATGACGGTCTGGTAGACCCCTTCATGAATTACCATATGGGCATCACAGCAGAAAACGTAGCAGAAAAATGCGGCATCACAAGAGAGATGCAGGATGAATTTGCACTGCTGAGCCACAAACGTGCACAGGAAGCGGCAGAAGCCGGTAAATTTGATGAAGAAATCATCCCTGTGGAAGTAAAAACCAAAAAAGGTACTGTCATCTTTGATAAAGATGAAACCATCCGTTATAACGCAAAGATCGAAGATTTTCGGAAACTGAAACCTGCTTTCCGTCCCGACGGCGGCACTGTTACAGCAGGAAATGCTTCTGGATGTAACGACGAAGCAGCCATCGTTGTAATGATGAGCGAAAGAAAAGCCAAGGAACTGGGTCTGGAAATCAAAGCAGCACTGCGCGGCTTTGCTTCTGCCGGCATTCATCCTTCCATCATGGGCTACGCTCCCGTATACGCAGTACAGAAACTGCTGAAGAAAGTGAATATGACAGTAGACGACATCGATCTGTTTGAAATCAATGAAGCCTTTGCAGCACAGGCATTTGCCTGCGTAAGAGATCTGGGGCTTTCCATGGATAAAGTCAATGTAAACGGCGGCGCCATTGCACTGGGTCATCCCGTTGGCGCAACAGGTGCTCGTCTGACCATCAATATGATGAATGAACTGCGTCGCAGAAACTGCCGTTATGGTGTTGTAACTCTTTGCATCGGCGGCGGTCAGGCCATTGCGGCACTGGTAGAAAATGTGGCAGGAGGTGCGAAAGAATGAACGTAAAGAAGATTTTTGTCATCGGTGCAGGACAAATGGGTTCCGGCATTGCCCAGGCAGCTGTCATGGGGGGATTTGAAGTTGTTGTGCGGGATATGACAGATGATATCATCAATCGCGCTCTGGATAAGATTCAGAAAAGCCTGAGAAAAATGGCTGATAAAGGCAAGATTTCCGCAGATGACGCAGAAAGAATGATCGGCAATCTTTGGGGGACAACACTGCTGGAAGATGCAGCAGATGCAGATCTGATCATTGAAGCAGCAGTGGAAAACATTGCAATCAAAACACATATTTTCCAGGAACTGGATAAAATCGCAAAACCCGAAGCCATTCTGGCTACCAATACATCTTCTCTGTCCATCACAGAGATCGCAGCAGCATCTAAAACACCCGAAAGAATCGTGGGTATGCACTTCTTCAACCCCGCATCTGTTATGAAACTGCTGGAAATCACAAAAGGCTATCTGACAAGCCAGGAAGCCCTGGACACTGCTCTGGCAGTAGGGGAAAAGATGGGCAAAGTAACCATCGTTGCATTGGATAAACCCGGATTTATCGTAAACCGTATGATCGACCCTATGCTGAACGAAGCCATCTGTTTGGTAGAAGAAGGCGTAGGCACACCGGAAGATATTGATAAAGGTATGAAATTTGGCTGCAATCATCCCATGGGTCCTCTGGAACTGACAGACTTGATTGGTCTGGATGTATTGCTGGCAGTTATGGAAGTATTCTATAAAGAATACGGCGATCCCAAATATAGACCCGCACCCCTGTTGCGTAAAATGGTACGCGCAGGCAAACTGGGCAGAAAAACAGGCGAAGGCTTCTATAAATATTGATTGAAAAAGGAAGCGAAACTGTGAAAATCGGTGTAAAGTTTTGCGGAGGCTGCAATCCCGGGTATGAGCGTAGCAAAATTGTAAAGCGGATCTGTGCGGAGTTTCCGCAGGTAGAAATAGAACCTGTACGAGAGGAAAGCGCATATGATTTGATACTGCTCATCAGTGGCTGTCATGCGGAATGCTTATCAGTTGCCGCATGGCAGCAGCAGGCTCCGGTGATTTCCATTTATCAGGAAATCGATTATGATAAGATTCAAAAATACTTAAAAGACATGTGCGGAAAAAAATCATGATAAAAAGGAGGCGTAAAGAGTATGTCTTTTACTCAGATATTGATGTGGATTATGGCCATCGGCGCGTTGGTCGGCGGCTTGGATAAAGTGTTTGGTAATAGACTGGGACTAGGCGAAAAGTTCGAAGAAGGTTTCAATGCCATGGGGCCTTTGGCACTGGGCATGGCTGGTATGGTTTGTCTGTCCCCTGTAATTTCTGACGTTATCGCGCCGGTAATCGGTCCTGTATTGCAGAAGATCGGTTCCGACCCGGCGATCTTTGGTTCCATCTTACCCAATGACACAGGCGGTTATTCCCTGGCAATGTCTATGGCAACAGATGAAACAGCAGGTCTGTACTCCGGTTTGATCGTAGCTTCTATGCTGGGTAGTACAGTCACATTCTCCATCCCTGTTGGTATGGGTCTGATCGAAAAGAAAGATCAGCCTTATTTCGCCAAAGGTCTGGTTATTGGTATGATCACCATTCCCATCGGTTCCGTTATCGGCGGTATGATCGCTGGTTATCCCCTGATGCTGGTACTGATGAACACCATTCCCGTTTTAATCATTTCTGTTTTGTTGGCAATCGGACTGAAATTTGCGCCTACCAAAATGATGCGTGGTTGTCTGCACTTCGGCAATATCGTCGTTGTCATCATCACACTGGGCCTCATTGCGGCAGCTTTTGAATATATGACAGGCATCGTATTGATCCCCGGCATGGCACCCATCGAAGACGCCATGAGCATGATCGGCAATATCGCCGTTGTTCTGCTTGGTACATTCCCGATCCTTTCCCTGCTGACAAAAATTCTGGATAAACCTCTGACCGTACTGGGTCGCAGAATCGGTATGGACGCTACATCTACAGCAGGTATGATCTTCTCTCTGGCAAACAGTATTCCAGTATTCAAAATGATGAGTGATATGAGCTCTAAAGGTAAAATCGTCAATATCGCATGGATGGTCTGCGCAACAGCAGCCCTGGGGGATCACCTTGGATTCACAGCTGGTGTACACCCTGAAGCGATTCCTGCCGTTGTTATTTCCAAATTGCTGGGCGGCGCCGTTGCCGTAGTCCTGGCATTGGCACTGACAAAGAATACAGATGCAGAAGATGCGGAAAGTCGCCGCATTGAAGAAATGGAAGCAAAACACACAGCATAAAAGAATGGAGGCATGTACAATGAACACAAACAGAGCTAAGGACATCATGAACATCGCGGTTATGAACTTTAAGGTATGGACAGGCGATAAGGAAACAAACCTGGCACATATCGAGGAATATACCGTTGCTGCTGCCAAAAGAGGCGCTGATCTGGTGCTGTTCCCTGAAATGTGTCTGATGGGCTACGACTATTTTATTGATGAAACCATCCCTATGGAACAGAAAATCGCCGTTACAGAAACCGCACAGGGTCCTTCTGTAAAGAGAATCGAAAAAGTAGCAAAAGATTATGGCGTATATGTAATCTTTGGTATGTCTGAAAAAATGTCAGAGGATGCGACAGATCTGTATAACTCCGCAGTTGTGCTGGGACCTGACGGTTTCATCGGCACATATCAGAAGATCCATCCTTTCGGCACAGAAAATCTGTGGTGCAAAAAAGGTGAAACACCTTTTATGTTTGACACAGAATGGGGTCCCATTGGTCTGGGTATCTGCTATGACAGCTATCAGTTCCCTGAATTGGTACGCTATTATGTATATAAAGGCGCAAGACTGTACCTCAATCCCACTACTGTTATTGAAGAAATCCCTAACGAAGGCAGCAGAGAAGCTTTTGTTAGATGCTATACACCTCATCTGGAATACAGCGTTCTGGCAAGTTCCGTATATATTGCCAGCGCGAACCTGACAGGCTATGACAATGCTTCTTATTTCGGCGGCGGCGTAGGCTGTGCCATCGCATACCCTCAGGCAAAAGCCCTCCACAATTTGGGCGTGGAAGTAGATGTCATTGCCGGTTTCCGAAACAAAGACATTGTCATTCTGGAAGACGAAATGAGCGCTGTTTCCGATAACTACTACCTCATGACCGATGACGGCACAAAAGGTGAAAAAGGCTTCGTTACAGACAAGCTGAAATCCCTCATCGAAGCTGGCAACCAGTACGACGCTGTCATTGCCATCGGTCCCATCCCCATGATGAAATTCGTCAGCCTCACCACAAAACCTTACGGCATCAAGACCATTGTCAGCCTGAACCCCATCATGATCGACGGCACAGGCATGTGCGGCGGCTGTCGTGTCACCGTTGGCGGCGAAATCAAATTTGCCTGCGTAGACGGCCCCGACTTCGACGGACATCAGGTAGACTTTGACGAACTGATGAACCGCAACTCTGTTTACAAGAAAGAGGAAGCGGATCTGGCTGAAAAACACATCTGCCGTATGGACAAAATGGCACACGACTTGATTCACTAAGGAGGACGGAAACAATGGCAAATATGAGCTTGGAAAAAATCAAAATGCCTGAACAGGCACCTGATGTGAGAAATAAAAACTTTGAAGAAGTAGCCATGGGCTACACAGCGGAAATGGCTATGGAAGAAGCTACCCGCTGTCTGAACTGCAAACACAAACCCTGTGTCAGCGGCTGTCCCGTAAACGTACGCATTCCCGAATTCATCGCGGAAGTGGCAAAAGGCGACTTTATGGCAGCTTATAAGATCATCACTTCCACAAACGCTCTGCCTGCTGTCTGCGGTCGTGTATGTCCGCAGGAAAGCCAGTGCGAATCCAAATGTGTTCGTGCCATCAAAGGCGAAGCTGTAGCCATCGGTCGTCTGGAAAGATTCGTAGCTGACTGGTACATGGCAAACTGCGATGAAATGCCCGAAAAACCCGCTCAGAACGGCAAAAAAGTAGCCGTTATCGGTTCCGGTCCTTCCTCTCTGGCATGTGCCGGCGATCTGGCAAAAGCAGGCTATGCCGTAACTATTTTTGAAGCATTCCATACAGCCGGCGGTGTACTGGTTTACGGTATCCCCGAATTCCGTCTGCCGAAGGCTATCGTGCAGAAAGAAATCGACAAACTGTCTGCCATGGGCGTTGAGGTTATGACAAACATGGTTATCGGCAAAGTATTGTCCATCGATGAAATCATCGAAGATATGGGCTTTGATGCCGTATTCATCGGTACCGGCGCAGGTCTGCCTTCCTTCATGGGCATCCCCGGTGAAGCGCTGGTAGGCGTTTACTCCGCTAACGAATATCTGACACGTATCAACCTGATGAAAGCATATATTTCTGATTATGATACACCTATCCGCAAGAGCAAAGCAGTTGCTGTTGTCGGCGGCGGCAACGTAGCCATGGACGCTGCAAGATGCGCTAAGAGAATGGGTGCAGAAAAAGTTTACATCGTTTACCGTCGTTCTGAAAAAGAAATGCCTGCCCGTCTGGAAGAAATCCATCACGCAAAAGAAGAAGGCATCGAATTCCACCTGCTGCGGAACCCTGTGAAGATCCTGGATGACGGCAATGGTCAGGTATGCGGTATCGAATGTCTGAAAATGGAACTGGGCGAACCCGATGCCAGCGGCAGAAGAAGCCCTGTGCCCGTGGAAGGCTCCAACTACGTCATCGACGTAGATACAGTGGTTATGTCCATCGGTACATCTCCTAACCCTCTGATTCGCAGCACCACAAAGGGTCTGGAAACCAACCGCAAAGGCTGTCTGGTAGTCAACGAAGAAACCAACCAGACCACCAGAGAAGGCGTTTACGCCGGCGGTGACGCTGTTACAGGGGCAGCTACGGTTATTCTGGCTATGGGCGCAGGCAAAAAGGCTGCCGCAGCCATTGATGAATATCTGAAAAACAAATAATCTTTTTTAAAATAGAAAAAGTACGGCAAACAAAGAAAGCCAAAATCCCTAAAATACAAAGGATTCTGGCTTTCTTATTTTTTTACATTTGACGAAATTTCTTCTGAAATAGTTGTTGCAATCTCCCTTGAGAAATCAGGAAAATTTGGATACATTCTTTTTTTACAAACAAAAAACGGTATGACCCAAAAGCCATACCGTCATTTCTCAGGATTCTTCATTCTTATTTCTCCGGCGCAGTTCCCGTTCATATGCCACCAGCATATAAATACAGTTCCACACAAACAAAATTCCAATGGAAAGCTCCGGCACCCAGAAAACCAGTATGACGCTCACCGCCATACAGCTTCCATGACTGCCCCAGAAAAATTTCCGTCCAAGTCCTGTCAAGTTCCAGCGCATGGGGTTACGCACCCAAGACAAAACCACTGCCGCCAGACCGGATACCAGCACCACCACCACAAAAAGTCCGTAGATATGCCCCGTATCCCACACACTAGGTGCCCAAACGCTCACCAGCGCATCGGCGCAAAGGCAGATCCAAGCCAGCAGCTCCAGCCGCATCCATGCGATACATCTTTTCAGCTGTACATCCGAAAGGTACTCCATAGCCGCCTCCTTATGATGCCTGACCCAATTCTTCCTTCCATTCCAGCCAAACACAAATAGGGTTCCAAATAAATACCACAGGAATCACCAACGCCTGCATGCCCTGCACCCACTCCGTTTTCCATACAAAGAACAGCACAGCGCAAACGAGGATCACCAAAGCCCCCAGCAAATACCGTCTGGGACGGCGCAGTTTATATCCGTGGCGCAAAGGGTTATCCAGATGGGATGCCACTGCCAGCACACCGCACAGAATCATGCCGCCGATTTCTACCCAGCCCGGCAGGCTTTCTCCCAGCAGCACTTCCGCAATTTTCACACTAAAAATCACCCACAATGCCATGAGCAGCCATGCGGCGATTTCTTTTCTGATTCTCATACAGCCCTCCATGAGCTGCTGTTTCCTTCTCTCGTCCAAAAAACTTCCTCCGTTCCAGCGATATCCGCCTGATTCTATTCGTTGTTTGTTCCATCTTACTCCCCTTTCTCTTTCTTGTCCAGCTTTTTCCGGCGTTTGGAAACTTTCCTGTAAAAAGACTAGGCGGCTGGTGGTCTTTTCTGCTATAATAGTGCAGACGGCAGAAAAAAATGCCTGTAAAAATCGAAACACAAGGAGGTTTTTGCACCATGAAAATACAAACACTGGAAATCGGCAACATCGGCACCAACTGCTATGTAATCTCTGACGACAAAGGCACATGTGCCATCATCGACTGCGACGGCAATCCCCAGCCTTTGTTCCGCTATATTGAAGAAAACAACCTGAAACCCACCCATATCCTGCTGACCCACGGTCATGACGACCACATCGGCGCTGTGGAAATGGTAAAAGAAAAATACGGCTGTCCCGTTTACGCCTGCAAAAAAGAAGAAGCTCTGCTGGCAGACCCTGCTTTGAACTGCTCTCTTTACATGAGCGGTCCCACTTCTCTTTCCGCTGACGTATGGGTACAGGAAGGCGACGCTGTGAAAGTAGGCGATCTGGAATTTACCGTACTGGAAACCCCCGGTCATACAGCCGGCAGCGTATGCTATCTCATCGGCAACAACATTTTCTCCGGCGACACCCTGTTTCAGGGCTCCTGCGGCCGTACAGACCTGCCTACAGGCAACTGGGGCGAGATCATCGCTTCTCTGAAACGTCTGCGGAACCTGCCCGGTGACTACAATGTATATCCCGGTCACGGCCCTTCCACCACACTGGAAATCGAACGCCGCATGAACCCTTATATGTAAAC
>OGZX01002526.1_pt1 | contig 14434 bp, 13 predicted proteins | sample 1576881 | NCBI WGS metagenome assembly OGZX01 (sample SAMEA3541542, study PRJEB24748) | human gut metagenome | biome: human gut; feature: human-associated habitat; material: faeces | place: China | collected 2012
TCTCCAGATGATTGTCTTAAGTTCATCCGTAGTCATTTTCTCTGTATCATAACGATCATATAGCAGTTCTGTTTTCATTCTTGCCCACATGCTCTCACACCGGGCATTATCGTGGCACCTGCCACCTGCGCTGTTCATACTTTGTTGTATGTCATATTTCTGTATCGCTTCCCGGTAAAGCGGGCTGGTATACTGGCTTCCCCTGTCTGAATTATCCCGAATTCGGCATAGTCACTGTGGAACAGCGGATGTGCGTCCGGATTGGCCTTCACAGCAGCTTTGAATGTGTTGAACACAATCGGGTTGTCGTTGCGGTCACCAATAACATACGAAACGATACGTCTGTCATACAGATGCGGGCTTATATTTCTTCAAAATTCTTGCCGCCACAAAGTCGATCTTCTCGTCATCTGTCATGTCGATCAAGGGCGAATTGTCCAAATCGACCAACATATATTTAGGGCGGTTATTTTTGAAAATCACAGCCTGTCCATTCGTTTCGGCGATGCGCGTCACGCGAGAAAAATTCTGATTGGCCTCCGTCACGGAAACGATCGTGTTCGTATCAATGGTCATGGGAACACCTCCTTGCAGCACTTATTATATGCAAATTATAGGTAAAAATCAACCTATTTTAAGGCGGACTTTTAGGTCCCCTACTAACGATTTTGCCGCAGTCTACAAGTTTTCCGTTTCCTTGAAAAACAAAGTGATATCATGTATAATACTACGAATACGAATTACCTGAACGGCGGGGGACGGGTTTAGCGACACGCTGAAGTACATACGGATATCAATTTGATGGAGGTTGAAGAAAAAAATGACGCGGGAAGAGTTATATTTGAGCATACTGAATCACATTCAGGATGGTGTGTATTATGTGGATATACACCGAAAGATAGAATTCTGGAACAAAGGCGCGGAACAGATAACCGGTTATAAGGCAGATGAGATAGTAGGACAAGACTGTCCGTCGACGAAACTGAACCATATTGACGAATTTGGCAATCACCTGTGCATCACGGGGTGCCCGCTGTTTGCGACGAACAGTGACGGCATTGTCCGCACGGAAAAAGTGTTCGTAAGGCACAAAGACGGATATCGGATTCCCATTTTGACAACGGTATATCCAATTAAGGAAAATGGGGCGATCATAGGGTCTGTGGAAGTGTTCACCCGCAACTCGCCCAAAGCCTATGGAGACGATCTCATTGAAAACCTGACAGAGAAGGCGATGCACGATTCTCTGACCCATCTGCCCAACCGGTCTTATCTGGAGAGCTTTTTGAACTATAAATTGTCCGAGTATCAGCGCTTTGGGAAGAAGTTTGCTCTGCTTTTTGCCGACATTGACCACTTTAGGGTCTTTAATAATACTTACGGACATGATGTTGGCGATTTGGTTTTGACCGATATCGCGAAGAGCATATCACATACCATTAAGAAGGACGATATGTTTGGAAGATGGGGCGGGGAAGAATTTGTAGGTGTCTTTGCCATCAACAGAGAGTATGAGGCAACCATCGTCGCGGAACGGATCCGGCATCTGGTCGAAAACACAGTGATCACAAATACAGATGGTCAAGAGCTCAAGGTCACGATCAGTGTGGGCATCACCACATCACGGCCGCAGGACACACTTGAAACTATGCTCAAAAGAGCGGACTCCCTCATGTATCAAAGCAAGCGGAATGGCAGAAACAAGGTCATGACCGATATATCCGCCGAGGATATTTGAGCGCAAAATCAAGAAAATGTTGACGAAGAAAAGAGTTTTTGATAAAAATAAAAAGAGAGTATCATTGCAATAAAAGAGCAGTGTGGGAGAGAGAGCTATGAGTCAGGATAGATTTACGCTATTTGAAAAAGTGACAACGGGAAAACTGATGGAAGCTATTTCGAAGAGCATGGACGATTTCCTCTATATATTTGACATACAGAATAGTAAATTGGAGCTTTCTGAGGCTGCGGTGGATCGCTTTATGATACCCGGCAGATTTTTGGATGATCCTTTGTCGGCAGTCTATGAGGAAGACCGTGAGATGCTTATGAAGGACCTTTCCGAAGTGGCCGCAGGAAAGGAAAAAACACATGATCTTCATTACAGATGGATTGACAAAGAGGGAAGACCTGTCTGGATCAACTGCCGGGGTGTTGTGGTAGATGACGATGAAGGAAATCCGGCTTATCTGGTCGGCTGCTTGAATGAGACGGGAAATCAGCAGAGAGCGGATAATGTTACCGGGCTTTTGGGTGGGAGCGAGTTCCGCGCGTATCTGTATTCGCAAAAGGAGCCTATTTCAGCAGGCTTTTTAATGCACATAAGCATTGACGATTTTTCGGGGATCAACAGTTCCTGTGGATATGATTATGGTGACTATGTGCTTAAACGCGTGGCAGACTGTATGAAAGAATGTATTTCGGATCAACAGCGCCTGTATCGTCTTGTGGGAGACCAATATATCATTGTAGATTTACGGAGCCATAGCATGGAAGACGCGGCGCAGCTTGAAAAAAGATCAGCAAAAAAATATATGAGTTTATTGTGTCGGAGCAATATAAAGCAGTCTTTACTGTCTCTGCCGGAGCCATAGATGCACGATTTGCGCTGGAAGGCTATGAAGAATGCAGAAGAAAGTTTGACTTTTCCCTGCGATATGCCAAGGCGATGGGGAAAAATAGTTTTTATTCTTTCCAACAAGAGGACTATAATGCCTTTTTGCGAAAAGAAAAAATCATAAGCGCGCTTCGCTGCTCAATCGCGGAGCAGTATAAGGGATTTAACGTGTATTATCAGCCCATCATGGATTGCGCAACAGAAACGATCACCGGGGCGGAGGCTCTCATGAGATTTACGATGGATTCAGAAGAAGGGCCGGAAGTGATTTCGCCGATAGAATTTATCCCGCTGCTGGAGGAAACCGGTTTGATCATTCCGGCAGGGAAATTTGTCCTAAAAGAAGCAGCAAAGATGTGTCGCGAGATTCGGCGGTTTATTCCAGGTTTCCAGATGAATATAAATGTTTCTTATGCGCAGATCGCAGGGGGAAATGTTGAGGATGACATCATTGAGACAATAAAAGAACATGCCTTAGATCCCGCGAATATCTGCGTAGAGATGACGGAGAGCAGACTTATAGATATGACGATACCGTTTATCAGGTTTCGCCACAAGCTGAAGGACAGCAGAATACGCTTTGCAATAGATGACTTTGGCACAGGGTATTCAAATCTCCACTGCATCAATGACATAAAACCGGATTATATCAAGATAGATCGTGATTTTACGGCAAAAGCCATGAACGGACAAAGAGATTACGAGTTATTAAAAAGCATCATTACAATGATACACAGTGTCAATGCTAAGATATGTATTGAGGGAATCGAACAAGGGGAATGGCGCCAGGAAATGGAGAAAATGGGGGCGGACAGCCTTCAGGGATATTTTTATGGCAGGCCTTGCAATAAAAGCGATTTTATGGCCAACTATATAAGAGGGGCGTATATATGCAGGTCATGATGAGCCGGTATGTACCCTTTATTGCATTGTGGTGTCTTGCATTAAATACCTATATTGTTTTTTCATCCGGTAATGTGAAAGCTCTTGAAAACAGAGAGAAAAAAAGGATGGAAAAGATCATCTATTTTATTACAGCGGCAATGATGATAGGTGATTTGGATATTTATATGCTTGCAGGTATTAATGCGGAATGGGTATATTGGAACTTGAAAATCACAAATTATTTTCTGTATTTGTCAAAGTATCTGTATCTAACTGTATTTACATTATACATTATAAACAAAGGAGACGGGGGCGCAAAAGTAAAGAAACTATTATTAGCGGTTTCCGTTTTGTGTGGAATCGGTGGCATGGCCTGCATCTCGCTGCCGGACATCAGAGAAGAGTTTTACTATTTTAGCAGGCTTTACGGCATAATCAGGGCTCTGGTTATATTAGACATTTTGGTGCTGTTAATTGCCCTGCTGTTGGAGAAGAAGCAATACAGAAAAAGAACATTCTATCTGTATTTGGGATACGTTTTTCTCCTGATGGCTACTGCTTTTGGGGACTATGTTGTTGATACATGGTATCTGCAGAACCTGACGATTTTCTTTTCATCTATGATTATTTTTATAGATAATATGACCCAGGTTTCGGATCAGTGGCTGGAGGCAAAAAAAAAATTACTGATTTCCGAATACAGGGCGAGCCACGATGTTATGACGGGCCTATGGAATAAAACCAGCGGTCTGGGTCAGATCGGAGACTGTTTGAAAGATATGTCAGAAGGAGATGTGGCTGTATTAGGATTCGTGGATATCGATAATTTCAAGTCTGTCAATGACACGTATGGGCATGAAAACGGTGATTTCTGGATCCGTGAAATAGCTGCGGCACTTCAAGAAATATGCGAACCGTCGGGCATTGTATGCAGATACGGCGGCGATGAGTACATTCTTTTTCTGAGGAATGCCGAGGAGCGAGATGAATTAACTGCCCGCATCGAAAGATTCAGAAAAAGAGTTCACGATAGGGCGGAAGAAAGAAAGCAGGATGTGCATTGCAGCGTCGGACTCTATTAGGTGAGAGGAGCAGGGAGAGAATTGTCTGAATGCATCACAATAGCGGATGAACTGCTTTATCAGGCGAAGGAAAATGGAAAAGATACTTATGTAATAGGAGAAAAAGCGAGATTCGGATGCTCATCGGGTGAAGATTTGTAATTACAGGTTTGCGTTTACAGAATGCCTGTCAACGAAACAATGGAACAGACACAGGCAAAAACACCCATAGATAGAGATGTGAACCCCCATTTCTTTTCCTTCTGTTTATAGATTCCAACGCATGATACAATTCTTTTACACCAAAGGCCATTACTACAAGTTGCAGTATTTTAACCATATCCATGCAATCACACTCCTTTGCAAATGCGAATTCGTATGTCTACTTCTTTTTTAGCCAACCTCGAAAGAGGCCGCCCCCCAATAATGACATGATAATAAAATAGATGTCGGCAATGAGAATAAACAGAAACGACGGAAGAAGGATGCGTGTGTATTTTTCCGCAAAAGTACCCATCTCGCTGATTTGCCTGCCCATTTTCGGCATATAAAAAAACACGCCGAGATGGAAAAAGGCGATGATCAGCAGTGTGATCATCAAATGGCGGAGGGATCCAAGCGGAAGCCAATTCCCGTAAAAGGCGCCGCTGACGAAAACGCTGAGAAGGAATTAAACTGTACCCAAGAAAATGGACACGAGATTTTGACCCATGGCCCCGTTCGGCGGACACGCATTTGCCCCATAGGGTCAGAAGCGCCGCACCTGTGTTATGATAGAACTACCGAACGGAGGTGCTGTATGGGCACGAAGAAGAAATTTACACCAGATGATATTGTCAATATTAGTTGACACATTTTCCTCAAGGATTTTGAACCCTATGCTGCTTCCTTCAGGGAAGCGTAATATTGTTGTCTTTTGATCATTGGGGGAAGACCTCTATTAGTGGAGCAGATCCTCCTGTTATTCCAGTAACTGGTGAAATATCTCCAGATGATTGTCTTAAGTTCATCCGTAGTCATTTTCTCTGTATCATAACGATCATATAGCAGTTCTGTTTTCATTCTTGCCCACATGCTCTCACACCGGGCATTATCGTGGCACCTGCCACCTGCGCTGTTCATACTTTGTTGTATGCCATATTTCTGTATCGCTTCCCGGTAAAGCTGGCTTGGTATACTAATGGATAATGGCTCCACGGATACTAGGATACGCTTTAGCAGCATTTTCCAGTGTCTCTTTACATAAAGAGGCTTTCATATTTGTATCCATTGCCAAACCGATCACGCTGGAATCAAAGCAGTCAAAAATGGCTGAAACATACAGTTTCCCATCACAGCCTTTGATCTCTGTCATATCTGTAACACATTTTGTCAGCCGTTCTTCTGCGTGGAAATCACGCTTTAACAGATCCTCTGATTTTCTGGCTTCCCTGTCCGCTTTCGTGATCCCGTTCGGTTTGCGTCTGGGATGATGACTGATCCCAATCTCTTCCATGACACGGTAAACAGTGCGTTCACTGGGAATATCCACATTTTTCGGCTGTTTCATCGTCAATGCCTGATACATGCGGGTACGGCCATACGTATCATTGCAGATATCTTCTGTAAGTATATCTTTCATGGCATCTGCCAGTGGCTGATATTTCCATTCCTTGAGAATGAGGTGTCAACTTTTTTTATACCACATCAGTATAGCTTTCTTCCTGTTCCACATAACGTATTCCATGGGTTTGTCAAGTTTTTTGTGTAAGTTTAAAAAATTTTTGGGGGGAGGGAAACCTCCCCGTTTTTATACCGGAACTCTTTCGAAAGTTAATTCATTAAAGTATCCTTTAAAAGCTCTTCCAGTTCATCGTTTATTTCACGCGCTTTCTGATAAGCGGAATCAAGCATTCATATACAACATAAAAAAGCATAAATCTTCAGTAAATGAATTATTCCTGATCAAGTATGGACTGAATTTGTTTCGTTAATTGCTCGTAGTTTGCTTGATCATCGATTCCGCCCATGAAAGGTTCGCTAATGATATTTCCGCCTTTATCTACGAGAACTGTTGTTGGAAATGCTATAATGTTTCCTGCATATTTTCCAACTGTTGAATCGGAAGCGAAAGTCAAGTTTTTGTAGGAAACTCCTTGGGACTTGAGGATGTCTTTCGCTTCTTTGATTCCATCCTGATTATCATCTAATGTGTCTGTATTGATACCAACAACTTCGCCGCCCATTTTTTTAATTTTATCATTTAATTCATTCAGTTTGGAAAGTTCTTCAACGCAAGGCTTGCATCCGCTGAACCAGAAGTTTACAACCGTAACTTTATTTTTGGAGAATAGGTTTTCATCCACATCGTTACCATCCAGATCTTTCCCTTTGAAACCGTGGAACACACCAGCAGAGTCAGCTGAGCTGGAGGAACTACTGCTGGAAGAAGCAGATGTGGCAATTTCTTTTTCTAGTTTTGCAATCTCTTCTTCAATGCCACGAATCGTTTTGATGTCTTTACTCAGAGTAACATATTCTTCTTTGGAGAAAGAATCTTTGTGTGATTCTATTGTATTTGCAAGAAAGTCTGTGTAGTCTTCATTCATGGGATCACCGTCAATGTTCTTACTCATAAGGTCAAATGCCTTGTCCCATACATTTTTGTGATTTGCAAAGATCTGGTTTTCCTGTTGAAAAAGGTCATTCAGCTTTTCATTCGGTTCAGCCGACATGTTTGAATCTGTTTTAGAAGGATTTTCCTGCTTTGTGTGTTCAGTTGTTGCCAAACTAGATGAAGTTCCGCAACCTGTGAATGCAAGAAGAATAAAAATGGCAAGAGATGCCACAATTGCTTTTTTCAATTTCATTTTGTTTACTCTACTTGTTTTGTTTTTCATAATTTTTAATCTCCTTTTGAATATTATTTGATTCATTTTAGTTTATCTATTGTCAGCTGTTTCTTCTTGAAAATCCGTAATGATAGCAGATCGCATTCGTTGGACAGGCCTTCACACATGCTCCACACCGGATACATTCCGGGTGATTTGGTGTGTCTACTACATTTACATCCATTTTGCAGGAATGACTACATTTTTGACAGCTAACACATTTTTCAGAATCTACCCTAATCTTAAGAAATGATATGTTGTTAAACAGCGAGTAGGTAGCGCCAAGTGGACAGATCCACTTACAGAATGGACGGTAAAACAGAATACTTAAAATGATTACAAATACAAGAATTGTAAACTTGAACATAAATAAGCGCCCAAGTGCCGCACGGATTCCTGGATTAACAAGTGACAGTGGAGCTGCGCCTTCAAGTACGCCTTGTGGACATATGTATTTGCAGAAGAATGGGTCTCCCATACCCAGCGAGTTAGTTACAAATGTCGGAAGTAGTATAACAAAGATGACTAAAACTGCGTATTTCAGATACCGCATGGGTTTTAGTTTTGCAGTAGATAGTTTCTTACTTGGAATTTTATGTAACAGATCTTGAAACCATCCAAACGGACAGAGAAAACCGCAGATAAATTGTCCTAATAGAACTCCTAGTAAGATAAAGAATCCGATGATGTAGTAGGTGAACTTGAATTTTGATGAACCGACTACAGCTTGGAAAGCTCCAATCGGACAGGCACCTGTGGCAGATGGGCAAGAGTAACAGTTCAGCCCTGGTGTACATATTGTTTTTAGCTTTCCCTGATAAAGTTTTCCTTTAAACAGATTCGGAATATGAAGATTGGTCAGCAGTGTTGCAGTTGCCTGAAAACATCCGCGGAAACCAACCAGATAGTTCTTGTTTGATTTTAATTTTTTATCCAATTCCGACACACTCCATACACAATTTTATTGCTTTACTAAGTACAGTTGCAGCTTCTCCACGGAAAATCCCAAAAAGAAAAAAAACGAGACCAACTGCAAGTAAAAAAATTTGTATTGCTTTTTCTGATTTCATTAAGACATCACTTGTTACTGTAAGCAGTAACTGCTCCTTTCGATATTATTGTTCAAAGGCGGTTTATTGACCGTTCAATGATTACATTATATAATGTGGGATGTAAATTCCCTGTTAAGGAAATGGAGAAAAGTGAATTGAGATTATTAGTTATTGAAGATGAGAAGAAATTATGTGATATGATTGCGAAAAGTCTGCACATGGCAGGTTATGAGGTGGATATGTGTAATGATGGAGAGCGAGCACTGGATATGATCTATACGGAACTGTATGACCTGATTGTGCTTGATCTTAACCTGCCAGGGTTGGATGGGATGGAGATCCTTCGGGAACTTCGTAAAGAAAATGAAGAGACAAAAGTATTAATTCTGTCTGCAAGGAGTCAGATTGCAGATAAGGTTGAGGGATTGGATTCTGGTGCAAATGATTATATGGAAAAGCCATTTCACCTTCAGGAACTGGAAGCTCGCGTGAGAAGCCTGACAAGAAGAAAATTTGTACAGAAAAATATCTGCCTGGAGTGTGGAAAACTTCGATTTGATACGAGAGAAAGGGTTGCATATGCAGAAAACAACCCGGTTGTATTAACGAGAAAAGAAAATGGAATTTTAGAATATCTCCTTTTAAATCAAGGAAGACCGGTCAGTCAGGAAGAACTGATTGAGCATGTTTGGGATTATTCTGTGGATAGTTTTAGCGCTTCAATCCGAGTGCATATGTCTTCTTTGAGAAAAAAACTGAAAGCAGGACTTGGATATGATCCAATCGTGAACAAAATCGGTGAGGGGTATAAGATATGGGGAGATGGCAAAGCATGAAAAAAATATCACTCCAGTGGGAATTAACACTTCTTACAACAGCGTTGATCACCATATTATGCGGATGCCTTACCTTTTTTTTATATAAAAACGGAGTCCATTATTTCGATACGCTTCAGGCGTCTATCACGGATCAGGGCATAGCGCCGGAAACGGTGTACATTGATATTCCGGATAATGAGTGGGATGACTTTGTGGCACAGTTTTCTATGGAGGTTTATAACTCCAAATCAGATTATAGAAGTAGAAGCCTTCTGATTACTGTTATTGTAGCGCTGTTTGGCGGTGCAGCGACGTATTTTATCAGTGGACGGGCATTGAAACCACTCAGGGAATTTTCGGAGACAGTGGAAAAAGTTCAGGCACAGAATCTGACAGATTATACAATCGAAGAGCATAAGATTGCAGAGCTGGACAGACTTCGTATATCTTACAATAAAATGCTCATGCGGCTTTCAGTATCATTTGAGACGCAGCGTCAGTTTACGGGAAATGCAGCACATGAGTTACGTACGCCACTGGCTTTAATCCAGGCACAACTGGATTTATACCATACAACAGAACATCCAGAGAGTACAACAGCGACAGAAGAGACAATTCAGATGGTAACGGAGCAGAATGAACGTCTTGGCAAGTTGGTCAGAACGCTTTTGGATATGAGCGAATTACAGACAGTAGCGCGAAATGACAGAATTGAAATCCATAGCCTGATTGAGGAAGTGTTGACAGATTTGGAACCGTTGGCACAGGAAAAGAAGGTTGAACTGATACGGAAGTCACAGGAAGTAAGGGAAAAGGCAGATGAAGTATTATTTTTGACAGGAAGTGATATTCTGATTTACAGGATGCTATATAATCTTGTGGAAAATGCGATTAAATATAATCGGAAAGATGGAACCGTTATGGTATCAGCACTAAGGGAGAAGAACAAAGTTGTCCTGACGGTTTCGGATACAGGAAATGGAATTGATGAAGCATTCAGGGAGCAGATCTTTGAACCGTTCTTCCGGGTAGATAAGTCAAGAAGCCGGGAACTTGGAGGTGTGGGGCTTGGACTTGCGATGGTGCGAGAAGTTGTGCGGGTTCATGACGGGACGATTGAAGTTTATACAAATAAGCATTTGGGGACGACATTTGAAGTGAAAATGAGTATAGGGGCAGAAAAAACAGTATAGCCGTTGCAAACCAACGTGAATCACTATCCTCTTAATTTCTGAAGAAATTTGAAGTGATATCTTCCATGGTAAATCCAGATATGAAGGCGGAACTGAATGTATCGGTAAAGGGCGGCAATTTTGAGCTGAACAATAAATACCTTGCGGATATGAATGTAAGGGAAGCTGCAAACATTGTATTTTCTATGAAACAGAGTGACACGGTATCCGAAGATGTGATCCGGAATGAGATCCGCCAGAAGATCTGGGAGCAATATGGCACTGAGTTCCCGCTGACCATAGAAAAAGTTTCCTATACGGAAGCAGTAAAGGGCAGCGTCGGCGCACTTGCAGGAACAAATGGACAGTGTGCGTTCCAGGTAGTATTTTATCCGGCGGAAGCGGTGAAACGGCATACCGTACCCAGAGCAGTGATCTGGCAATGCCCATTACGGTGCCCCGTACATGAGCAATGAGAATGCACAAAATGTACTTACATTGGAACTTGCGGCAGACCGCTGGGTACAGAAAGACGATCACTGGTACTGGTTTAAGGCTGATGGTATTATGGTACACAGCGAGCGGTTATCTTACATGGGCCATTGGTATTACGTGACATACTCCCACCACTTAGCTAACGCCTGAAGTGGGGGCTAAGTGGTGGGAGTATATAACCCCTATCATTTTGTGCATATTCTGTCTCATAAAAGATATGGAGTTTTCCCACGCATTTTTGTATAGTAGTTACAACGTATTGAAAAGGCAGGATGACAAAGACTATTATATGAAAAGAGGATTAAAATGGAAGAGAAGACATACCTGAAATGGCATAACAAAGTGGGGTACGGAAGCGGTGATATTGCAGGAAACTTAGTTTATGCGTTCCTATCATCTTTTGTCATGATTTACCTGACAAATACAATTGGCTTAAATTCAGGAATCGTTGGCACATTAATTGCAGTATCCAAATTATTTGATGGTATAACGGATATTTTTTTTGGAACCATGATCGACCGGACAAAGAGCAAAATGGGTAAGGCAAGACCCTGGATGTTTTATGGTTTCTTTGGCTGTGCTATCACGCTCTACGGAGTTTTTGCGATCCCTACTAATATGGGTAAAACTGCGCAGTATGCCTGGTTCTTTATTTGCTATACCCTGTTAAACGCAGTATTCTATACGGCAAATAACATCGCATATGCAGCACTGACTTCTCTGGTAACAAAGAACAGTAAAGAACGAGTGCAGATGGGTTCTTTCCGTTTCATGTTTTCCTTTGGTACAAACCTTGCAATTCAGTCTATTACTGTAGGAGCAGTTGAGCTTCTTGGTAACGGTGCAGCAGCATGGAGAATCATTGCGCTCATTTACTGTGTGATCGGTATCATCACCAATACGCTTGCTGTATTTTCCGTAAAAGAACTTCCGGAAGAAGAATTGAAATCTAATGGTTCTATGGGGATTGAGGATGATAAGCTTTCTTTCAAGCAGACTGTAAAGCTGCTGTTTGAGAACAAGTATTTTTCCATGATTTGTGTGATCTACATTCTGCAGCAGCTTCGTGCAGCAATGGTTAATGTGGGAATTTTCTTTATGACCTATGTTCTTTTAAATAAGAATTTATTTGGTGTGTTCTCCTGGGCTAACAATATCCCTCTGATCATTGCTCTGGCGATCACACCAATGCTGGTAGCAAAGACAAATGGAATGTACAAGCTGAACAAATACAGCTATGTATTTGCAAGCTTCTTCCGTCTGTTGGTAGTGTTTGCAGGTTATATGGGAAGTATCCCGTTGATGTTGTTATTTATCGCAATGACCTCCTTAGGTGAAGGTCCGTGGCAGGGAGATATGAGTGCTGTTATTGCACAGTGTTCCGAGTATACCTATTTAAAGAGCGGAAAACGTATTGATGGTTCCATGTTCTCATGCACTTCCATGGGTATAAAACTTGGCGGTGGTATCGGTATTGCTCTTTCCGGATGGCTGCTTGACATCAGTGGATATATCAATATGGACAACGCGGTTCAGCCGGCCAGCTGTATCAAAATGATGTATTTTATGTACCTCTGGCTGCCATTTATCTTTGATATCATCATTACGGTTATCCTTTCTTTCTTGAATGTGGAGGGTGCAAACCGCGAATTAATTGAAAATATGCAGGAATCATAAATCAATAGCCTCTAAAGTTTTCTTTAGGGGCTTATTTTAGAAAAGGAGAAGATAGAACATGAATGCAGATATGAAATGGTTGGATAATCCGGAAGTATTCCGGGTAAATCAGCTGGAAGCGCACAGCGATCATACTTATTATGAAAGCTATGAAGCACTGGAAAAGAAGGAAAATGCACTAATCCAGTCTTTAAATGGACAGTGGGAATTTGCTTTCAGTAAGAATGTTAAGAGCAGACCGGAAAACTTCTATGAAGAGGATTTTGATGCGAAAAACTTTGATAAGATTATGGTGCCGGGCCATATTGAACTGGCTGGATATGATAAGATCCGCTACATCAATACCATGTACCCATGGGAGGGAAAAGAATACCGCAGAGGCGCCTACAGTATGGAGAGCACCGGAGACGGAGCCGGAATGTTCAGCGAAGCTGAGTATAATCCGGTAGGTTCCTATATCAAACGCTTTGATCTGGATCCGGAGCTGTGTTCCAAGAGAGTCCGTATCTGCTTTGAAGGCGTGGAAGAGGCAATGTATCTGTGGCTGAACGGTCAGTTCGTAGGATATGCAGAGGATAGCTTTACTCCTTCCGAGTTTGATCTGACACCATTCATCCGGGAAAAGGGCAATGTACTGGCGGTACAGGTGCATAAGATGAGTACGGCAGCATTCCTGGAAGATCAGGATTTCTTCCGCTTTTTTGGAATTTTCAGAAACGTTACACTGCGTGCGGTTCCTAAGATCCATCTGGAGGATGTGTGGTTCCGCCCGGAATTGTATAAGGATAATGCGAGCGGCAAATTATCCGTAAATCTGAAAGTATCCGCACCAGAGAACCGGAAGATCAATGCCCGGTTTGTGTTAAAGGATCAGGAAGGCAGTGTTGTGCTGGAAAAATCTGCTGCCCTGCAGGAGAAAAACGGAATCTACACTGAAGAAATTCAGACAGATGATGCGCAGGTAAAAGCCTGGGACAACCATCACCCATATCTGTACCATGTATATGTGGAGCTGACGGATGAAAGCGGAAATCTGGCTGAAGTAGTACCGTATGACATCGGCTTTAGACGGATCGATGTGATCGACAAGGTGATCCATTTAAATGGGAAACGCTTGGTCCTGACCGGTGTGAACCGTCACGAGTGGAGCCCTAAAACAGGCCGCTGCATCAGTATGAACGAAATGAAGTCCGATATTGAATGCATCTTAAGAAATAATATCAATGCCGTGCGCACCTGCCATTATCCGGATCAGATCCCGTGGTATTATATGTGCGACGCAGCAGGAATCTATATGATGGCTGAAAACAACTTAGAAAGCCACGGAACCTTCCAGAAGCTTGGTGCGATCGAACCTTCCTGCAACGTGCCGGGATCAATCCCGCAGTGGAAAGAGGCTGTGGTAGACAGAGCCAGAAGCAACTTTGAAACGTTTAAAAACCATACCGCCATTTTATTCTGGTCCCTGGGAAATGAGTCCTATGCTGGGGATGATATCGAGGCCATGAACACCTATTATAAAGAGAAACAAGACGGCCGCCTGATCCATTATGAAAGCTCCTTCTATAACAGAGCTTATGAAGACACAATTTCCGATGTGGAAAGCCGTATGTATGCAAAGCCGTATGAGATCGAAGAATATTTGGACAATGATTCGAAGAAGCCTTACCTCTTATGTGAGTTCATGCATGACATGGGAAACTCCATGGGTGGACTTGGCACCTATATGCACCTGATTGATAAATATGACATGTATCATGGTGGATTTATATGGGATTTTATCGATC
>OGZX01002533.1_pt1 | contig 14393 bp, 8 predicted proteins | sample 1576881 | NCBI WGS metagenome assembly OGZX01 (sample SAMEA3541542, study PRJEB24748) | human gut metagenome | biome: human gut; feature: human-associated habitat; material: faeces | place: China | collected 2012
CCCTATATTTACATCTTTTACACCCGGATTTACAATCTTTTACACGGGGATGTGCACGCGCCGGGCACCTGGGTGTGCAGCAGGTTTTCTGCCTAATCGATTGAAAATAAGCTATATACTTTTCAAGATTGGATCATGGCTTTTGCAACAAGTGATAGAGGAGTGATAGACAAGTGATAGATAAAAACGGCCTCTATCACTTATAGAAACAGTGACTGTCAGAGTATTAATGCCAATTAGTGATAGAGTGATAGATATTTTCGGAAAAACAAAAAATCGTGAACCTTTTCGTTTTTCCGTTTTATAGTAATGGTTCAGGCAAATCATAGTTATGATCAACAAAAAACATACTGATGTCAATAACTCTCCATAGGATGGGACAAAAAAAGTCCCGAAGGGGATCTAAGATCAGCCTTCGGGACAAAATACACCCTCAATTTTACAACTTAGTATTTATTGAAGCCTCACGGCTGTTTAATAAAGTTCTTTTTATGCCTTTAAGCAGGCAAGCGATTTAACTGAGATGCTTTCCATTCAGGAAAACCATCAATATTAGCATAAACCTGGAACTGCAATTTATCATCCGCCACCTTTTTCAACTCCGTTTTGGGAGCCAGTGGCAAACACATGTCATCCACAGCAAATAATGCTTTTAACAGAACCACATCATACCCGTCGCGAATCACTTCTTTCTGTAATACCACCGGCACATTCAACCTTGCCAGATAATAAGCAGAACGTTCATACGCGCACCATGCATTCCCTTCGAGATACAAATAAACACCATCCTGGTTGTCTATTTCATTCATCAAAACTTTTTCGACATCTGCTACACGTTCCATAATCTTACTTATTAAGTCCTCAATCTTTTTAATACGCAATCTCTTTATATGCAATTTCTATACCGCAAAGATAGGGGCTTATAAATCAATCGCTACGCTGTAAAAGTATCAATTATACTACTTAAAGCTATCAAATAACTGATTATCGGCTTCTTTCTTGCGTAATTCATCCAAATTAGCATCCGCACCTTTCACTCCGGCCGCTTTTGCCTGCTCGAGCAGTCTGCCGGCTTCGCTCAGGTTACCTTCCAACAGATTCAATACGCCACGTGCATGGATAGCTTCCGGACTGTTACCCGCTTTTGCCAGATAATTACGTGCAGCACTCAAATCATTCTTCGATAATGCAATATTAGCAGCATTCAGATTGGCTACAGGATCATCGCTATACATACGGACAGCAATCTCGAATACATCATTATAATCCTTGCTACCGATCTGATAGCTATTGGCAACTGCAAACATTTCACTCAGGCTTAACTGCTGCGGACGTGTCTTGATAATCTCACGACCTTCCTCAACCGTAAATTCACGTACCGTATAATCGACCCGATATTCGGAACGACGCAAAGACGGGAAAATACCGGCCAGAACATAACGATAAGCAGCCCCGCCATTCAAAGCTCTCAACTCTGCTTCTTTTTTATCCGGATCTTTATCGCTATTAATAATAGCCAGGACAGCATCGCGGTCAGGAACTTGATTATCTGCCTCTACCTTAGCCTTGAAACCTTCCCAGTCTTCCGGTACGGTCTCCAGCTTGAAGAAGCTCGATTTGAAATCATGTTTCTTTTCAATATAACCACGCAATGCCTTTACACGGTTCTCGGCCAGCAACGCGTTGGCTTTATAAGAACCTTCCGGCGAAGCATATCCTTTCAATACGATACCCGACAAGGTGATATTCTTATCATCTACCACAGTTTTGATCGTATTGTCGATCTTTGCCAATTCGACCGCATTGTTACGGAAATCAGGCAAAATGTTATAACGTCCCACCTGGAAATCCAGATAAGCCGTACCCACTTCGGCACGATGTTTGACTGTTTCTGCTTCCGGAGAGATATAAGCCAGGGTCGGCATCACCTCGTAGCGTTTGTCCGGACGCGTCAATACTTTATCGGCGATCAACAACGGTTCGCCCTGCGCTTCCTTACCGCAACCGCACATATTGGGAACCAGCACGAAACGGGCATCCTTCATCCATGATTCGTAAGGGATCGTCATCTTATAGTTAATCACACTTTCGCTCTTTCCTGCCTGTACCACCAAAAAACGAGGTTCGTCTTGCAGGTTGTTCAACGCAATTTCACGATCATACACTTTCTGGCTGATACGGCCGTTCAACAGGATGGAAGGCAAACCTTCTTTCTGTGAAGCCGATTCCAGCACAGGAGTCAACGACAGGTTTTCACGCGATTTGATCTGGCTGCCGTCAACAGTAATCACCGCATCGATCAACAGCTCTTTGCCTTGTTGTTTCAGTTCGTTACAAACTACTTTCACCGGAGCCTGAGCCAGGATAGCCGGCGAAACAACAGCCAGTAAAGCGGCTGCCATATATAATTTTATTGTCTTCTTCATCGCTCCGATTATTTAATAAAGTAAATAATAGAAAGAGCAGCTTTCGTCACCCCGAAATAGTCTTTCGTATCGCTCTTCAATACTGTTCCGCAGCTCGCACACGGATATTTATCATAGTCCAGATGCGCCCAACCGATACCGATCACAGCTTCCATGCTCCAACGGTTGCTCAGCAACCATTGATAACCATAAGACAAACCGGCACCATAGAGGTTACCCTGATAGCGATTGTTTTCCATATTCTTACTCAGGAACTTCATTCCGCCGACATTATAATCGGCATAATGAGCATGAACCCCAAAGAAATGACCATTAAACTTCTCGCACAGCCAGTAACGGGCCTCAGGCTGGATCATCCAGTGTTTCCAACGTGTGTCGTCTCCGAACTTCCATCCGTTATAGTTTCCGGACAAGTCCAGCGTCCACTTCTTGCTCAATCCCATCTCAACTCCGAGGTTGATCGTTGCAGTAGCGTCGTACAGCAAGTTTGACTTCACCGCAAACTTCTGCCCATAGACGTTAGTCATGCCAGCCAGAAGCAAAAAGAGGAAAAGTACTTTTTTCATACACTTCATTTTTTAATTATCTTTTGTTTTTCTATCCTATTATTAAACAACAATGGTGATAAAACTGTTTATTCCGATACAAAAATATAATAAGTCTTTACCACTCGCGATAGGTACACCTTTCAAGTTTCGCGGGCAAAGCTACCAAGAATTATCCAGATGATATAAATACCGATGAAAAAAGAGAGAAGAGAGAGAAATACCGATTAAAGGGAACCGATATGAAACAAAATGTTCTCTACCAAATACGATTTCTTCTAAATTCGCATTCGGTAGAGAACTATTTTTAATGAGGATATTCCTATGTTATTTTATCTACTTAAATATCTTATCACCATTTCCATATAATTCTGATACAGTACAAAAACATTCTTCTTTGGTAACTGACTCTTGTAATAGAACATCCGTAATATCACTATCAATAGTAACAGGAGGATTACCTGGTCTACTATCACTAAGAATCTGAGTAATAGGACGATTCTCTTGATCAACCTTGAAAAAGCCTAATATATTAGCAGGGTAACCATCCTTAACTGCAATAACATTTATTTTTCTTTCAAAAGAACTCACAGAACTAAATATATATTTTCCCCCGGGCTTACCTTCAACATCACCGCCAGTACCACCTCCGATATCGCCACCAGAATCTCCGGAGCCGCTACTTCTGTCTCTTACACAGCGGACAAAACCGGCATCTTTACTTCCGGGTGGATTATAAATAACACTCCCATGATCGGTAGGAGACGTCATAGCATACCATAAATCTATTGAAACCACAGCATCTCCATTAGTCGATTTAGTAGAAGTCAAATAAATTGCCCCATAACGATCTGTAGACGCATTTTCACCTATTTTATAGACCAACCGCCCATCGCCAGCACATCTTAATCCCACTCCGATCTCATCCAAATTAATATCAGTAGGAGATATTTTTTCTCCTCCCGAATAAGATTTTTCATGGGAAGTCAATACCCCTTTACCAAAAGAGAAAAACAGACTTTTCCCAGAATTTTTATCCACTACCAAAGTGCCTTTTGCCGGATTACAATGAACACCTTCATCACAGTCGTCAAAAGAAATCTTTCCACTACTCCGTGTCCAACCGGCTATAGGGTCTTCATCATGAACAAATCCTTGCAACAAACTATTTTTACTTACCACATTGTCATAATCACTTCCTGCCGGCAATTTATATCCAGCCGGACAAGGAGTATCCGAGTTACCGATCCAACTACTTACAGAATTTACAGCCGTCGAATAATTTCCTCCATAAGCCTGAAGGAAACCGGGGCTATAAGGATGATACCGGGTATTATTTCCCGCCTGATAAAAATATCCGGTTTGTGTAGGCAACCCGCCAGTTCTACGATCGGAACTGCCATTTCCAATACAATTGAACATCGACCAGGCTACATTAGAACCCGACATTGTAGTCGGATGATATCCTTGACGCAAATAAATACGATGTTCACAATTATTATTATGGTATTTAATCAGGACCACACCATACCGGGCCTTATCAGACTCTGCATATGAACCATTACTATCATAATCATTCACAGGATTCGGGCTATTGGGAGTATAAGTAAATCGGACATCCCCACTCTCTGTACTTTCCAGAACCTGACCTTCGCCACTGATATTCCGAGTACCGGATGAAAGCGTAAACCAGTCTCCTTTTTCGATCTTCAGACTCCACGGTCCATCCGATTTCAAAATATGATAATCTAAATCTCCTCTCGTATACTCTTTCACCTTAACATCTACAGGCTCCACATTCGCAGCTCTCTTATAAATGGCAATCGGATCAACCAAACGGGATACTTGGGAAACCTTTACCGTTTTACTATTAGTTGCCCCATTTTTAAAATTAGCTGTAATCTTAAAAGAACCTGTTTTGTAGGCATCCTGCATTAAATTTGTTTGTTGAGCCGTAGCTACAAAGGTACGGGTATTCCCTGTTCCATAAGGTCCCGACAAAGTAATTCCATTACTATTATCATTCTCTAATCTCAAGGAATTTAACAAATCCCCATCCTTAGTCGTAACAGTCACCGTCCCGGTCGATTTGTCCAAATAACCAATATAAATATCAGAAGTACTGATTTCATATTCCATATCTGCATCAACCCGCCAGGAGACTTCATCTTTTCCGCCCTGTCCACCCAGCATCAACGTTATTTTGTAATGATGGTTTCGCTGCACCTCGAAATTAGTAGTCGAGTTCTTCCCCAGAAAGAACCGGTATTTTATCGTTCCAAGTGAAGAACCATCCCGGCGATAGTTCGCCGTCACCTCGATATAAGAAGAAACCTGGTCCGTAGCTATAATCTCCTTCTGGCTGATAGGTTTTGAAAAACTTGCCGGTGTTTTATCATATCCAAGAGCAGGAGATGTCATCTCTGATAATTTATTCCCAGATTCATCCGTTGCAGAACATTTACCATCAGGCTGCATATTTTCATACATATAAAGCGGAATGGCAGTTGCATGATCAGCAGATAGGTCACTTTTCACAAATCCTCCTGTACCGTCTTTTAGTAAACAATTCGTACCAATCGCATTCGTACCCGTCAAACATCCAGTAGCCGGTACATGTATCAATTCCACCTGGGTTGGTGTTATATCAATATCAGCCGCCAGACTCTTTTGAACTTGCACAGTTATCATTGCATATATACGTTCCAGAGAAATTGAGGCTCCTCCACGGCCATTAGCGACCGTCACATCGTCACTTCCATACATTGCCATATAAATAGAGCCATCATTCTTATAACCAAAAGTCTTAGCATCCACCTCTGCACATGTCATGCCTGACATCTCAGAACCGGCATTTGCCACTACACGAACAGAATAAGAGCCGTTAGACAAAGGGAAATTAAACGTCACCGGGTTAGCCGACGTATTGGATGCCGATAAACCTTTCATCTCCTCCGAAGTCGTATAATAATATGATTTTACCGGCAATGCATTTGTTTCACCACTATTATAAATCAAAATATTCAGATCGGAAACAATTTTAGTATCCTCTTGTCCTGCCTTTGTCATGGGAGACACAACCGTATTTTGCGGAACACTCAGCGACAAACTAAGGCCATCCTGCAAATCCGCCCGATCTCCCAGGCGGTCTTCCGTACAGGCAACAAATCCTAAAATAAAAGTCAATAATACGAACCAATATGTATTTCTCATTTCTATATCCTCCCACCTTTAATTAAAATGTACCGGCACATCGTCCTCACTCCAGCTTTTCACATCGATTGACAAACTATTGATAGCCTGTTTAACCGTACCTGTTACATCATAATAGTTACCTCTTAAAATACCTGTCGCTGTTTGAATCGGAATCTCATAAGTAAGTCCATTTATTCGGTTTTCAGTACCAGGCACTGCATTAAAAGCCCCCGGCACCCAATCCGACCAGTCAGTAGGGAAATTGATTTGATCAGCATCAGCTTCAAAAGCATTCCCTTGCCCCCAACCACTGGAAGTATTCCACTTTCCATGGATTATACCACCGGCCTTTTTGCATGAACTTATCTGTTTTATTTTCTGCAAATCTCCCCGCATAACTATTATCAGTTCATTTGCATTCTTCTGATACGTATAAAATGTCAGTTCGATTATATTTCCTTTAAAAATATCACCCATATCTGTTGCCTGTGGCAACAGATTTCCTGTTTCTGCCGCAGAATTGTCCCCCTCTAAAACCAGAGGACTTGAAATTGCAATATTATTGATGGCCAAAGAATGATTATCAAGCCTCCAACTCTCAACAGTACGAGTTTTTACGGAATCACACTTAACAACCATCCATTTTTCTCCTCCCTGATGATTCGTCACATTACTAATACCAAAACCATGAGATGTACCATTTTGACAAATCTCGATTTTCCCCTTCAAAGAACTTTCATTAAAATCATCTTCTTTGACTGAGCCATTGTTTTGTTCAATAATCTTATTGATTAACGCCAACACATCATCTCCGGTACTTGTCTGGATATTATAGACAGGGTCAGACGGAGCAGCTTCTTCCATTATCAGTTTTATATGGACTTTGGCAGCAAGCTGAGCCAAATCGATCTTCCCAGTCCGGTCTTCCACCGTAAAGGTATGAAACGCAGTACCTACTTTTATCAAACTTTTGGGGTCGAAATTCAAAGTAGCTAAAGAAGCATCTTTTACCACAGTTTTTGCAATTGCAGAATATGACAGATTGAAATTCAGACTTTCAGGATAATTAGCAATAGCCAGTAATCTTACTTTTTCATTCATTGGGACAGAGAGATTTTTTACTGTATACAAATTGCTACTATTACCAGGACTTGTAATTTCCAGATTTTGATCTGCAGAAGAAACATCTCCACAAATATAGTCTGTGATCAATGCGTCCGTTTCAGCGTTATATACACCCAAATAAAAGCGGGACACAAACAATTCATCTTCTGTTGCTGCTTCTACGTCAGCTGATTTCGTCTGTTCGGAGGCAGAAGATATTGCAAATGAGATAGAAACCGGACCTGTCGAAGCAGATATCTCCTTTTCATCACAGCATCCTGTAAAGATTGCCAAAGAAACTATTAGCATCAAAAAAATGCCATCAATTCTCATATGTTTCATTTTCACCCTATTATTTATTGACTATTTCTATTTTATTTAGCATAGATATCACCCAAGTTGATTTCGTTATAGTTCCAATCCAGAATATGGCATTCAACAGCGCTTTCTACATCATTGCTTTGAACTTTAGCGTTTATTGTCAAACGGTAAATATAACCAGCCTCTACTTTCTCGGTATCAATATGTTTGATCTTGATTTCGCGATCATATATTTTACCATTGATTGAAAAATGCAATACTAAAGCTGTTTTAAAGTCTTCTACATTTGTTTCATTGGCAAAGGTATAAAAAGTTTTTGTAGATACGCGTTCAAATTCAACAGTTTTATCAGAGATTTCTTTTGTTTCATCGATTGTTTGGGTATTGTTGGAATTATAGTTAGCGGAAGAAGCGATGCCTTCTACCTGGCCTGCAAGATTCTGGTTCTTTAAGCTAATACCTGTAAGGGTTACCGGATATTTAGTGCAACCATCTGCATAGAAAACAGTCAGTTTGCTTATTTCGATACGGGCTGTACGTTGGCTAACAGTAATAGAAGCTGTTGCCGTAGGATATTCACCATTGTATTTGGAAGGAGTGCTTGCTACACCGTCGATAACTTCTACAGAACCTTCGCCAACCTTTACCAATGCATTCATATCGCTTTCATTCAAGGCAGCTGTACGAACTTCGTTTTCCGTAGCACAACTTAAAAGTCTTTTCTGTGTTTCAGCTGATAAATTTACGATAGCGAATACTTTCTTGGATCCGTTTGCTTTTGTCAGAATTCGCGTAGCCTGATAAGCATTTCCTTCACCTGCTGTAGCAGAACCTACAACTTTACCGTTTTCAAACAAGAAGAATGTTACGTTTGATATTATTTCAGTCTCAGCGATAGAAGTATTCTGTCCGGCAACAGAACTCTTTGTTTGCATTCCCATATTAAATGCAACATAAGCATATTCGTCAGTAGCTGTTGCCATCTCTTTATTTACATCGCTCATGTAAGCGTCGTTTTCAACTGAACAGGAAACTGCTACTAATACGAAAGAAAGAACTGCTAATGTGATACCCTTGAAATTCATAACTACAATACTTTAATTTGTGAACCCTTAAAAAAACTCTTTAAAAATTACCCTAATTGTTCAGGTATTACCCTTAACCTGACACTGCAAAGATACGGCGGGTCCACCGATCCGGACGGCGGTATGAAAATCAAGAATAACAGGTAATTGTTTCAAAATAAAAATAGATAGGCGTACCCTCCTGTGATGATAAAAACACCTCATACAGGGTATGTTTATCATCCGATCAGAGGTGGAAGTATCAAAACAGAAGGTATTCTTTAAAATCACAGCTGGGATGAGAGGTTTAAGACCAAAAACTTGAAGTATAATTAAAACTTTTCCGTATCTTCGCAAAAGTTTGAAGTATAATTAAAACTTTCCTCTAAATGAAACAGCCTAAGAACATTATAAAAAGAAGCAACTATACTGATAGGATAGAGCCCTTTATGCGCAAATCCATTATAAAGGCTCTAACCGGACAACGCCGTGTCGGGAAAAGTTTCCTGCTATACCAGCTTATTGAAACAATACGGCAGGAAGATCCGGCTGCCCACATAATCTATATTAACAAAGAGGATTTCGAATTCGAATATATGCAGACAGCAAAAGATCTGTATGATTATATTGCCTCCAAACATATAAACGGCGCATACAATTACATATTCATCGATGAAATACAGGATATTGCGGGGTTCGAAAAGGCCCTCCGCTCTCTTCTACTGGATGAATACAATGATATCTATATCACAGGAAGCAACGCCAACCTGTTATCCGGCGAACTGGCGACTTACCTGAGTGGAAGATATATTGAAATCAAGGTCTACAGTCTTTCGTATCCTGAGTTTTTAGAATTTCACAAGCTCAACGACAATACGGAAAGTTACGATAAATACTGCAAATACGGTGGCCTCCCCTATCTGATCAATCTGCCCCTTAAAGAGGAAACGGCAAACGAATATCTGAAAAGCGTGTACAACACAATCGTTTTCCGCGACGTTGTCGCCCGCTATAACCTGCGGAGCACCTCGTTTCTGGAAAAACTGATCCAGTTCCTGTCTGAAAACATCGGCAACCTCTTTTCAGCCAAAGGAATCAGTGACTATCTGAAATCGCAACATTCCACAGTCTCCGTCAACCAGGTACAAAATTATGTAACCTACCTGACAAACGCATTCCTGATCCACAAAGTGCCTCGCTACGACCTTACCGGCAAACGTATTTTCGAGATCGGTGAAAAATACTACTTCGAGAATATGGGAATACGCAACATTATTGTCGGCTACCGGATCAACGACAGGGCCAAACTATTGGAAAACATTGTCTACAACCATCTTTTATACAAAGGCTATAAGGTAAAAGTCGGTATACAGGGCACGCAGGAGATCGATTTCATCTGCGAGAAAGAACAGGAAAAACTTTACATCCAGGTCGCCCTCAGGCTTGACAGCGAAAAGACTGTCGACCGGGAATATGGTAACCTGCTTAAGATCCAGGATAATTATCCCAAAATCGTAATCTCCGAGGATGAATTTTCGGGAAATACTTATGAAGGAATCCGACATTACACAATCCGGAAATTCCTGATGATGTAATATTAAATCTCAGAACAAAAGGGGGCATTACACACCCCCTTTTTTATTCTTATATCATTATTTACTTGGAACGTCTTTCACACAACGAACTGGAAATTTAGTATCATCTCGACCCGCATACAAACCAATAATATTCATACTGTTCGTTTGTACCTGCTGATAAAAAATGGAACCATACGAAGAATTCTTCTTTAAAGCCAAAGCGGATCTTGTACGAGAAAGTGTTTGATCAGTACTGCTTATATACGAAACGATCAACATAAGCTCCCTCTGATTTGGCATACGCCATGTGCCTTTATCACTCCCGTTACCTATTTCAGAATAGGCTGTACAAGGGCTTTGCCCACTATAAACTTGCTTCTGAGTAATAGTTTCGCTTGACAAGTTTTTAGCGACCTTAAAATATTTATAAGGACGGTTGGCCTGATTGAGCTCATCTGTTACAGCAAGCTCCCCTGTATAAAGTTCGGAGCGGATAGCCTTGCTATTCATATTCGTTAAGTCGAATATTCGGGTATTAGAATCATACTTTACATAATCGGAAGGCTCTTTCCCTCTTTCCGGAGTATCATTATAATAAGCGCCTAAATTGCGGACACAACGATAATCAAGGGGATTATCATTATTATTATTACCTGTCGCAGCACCTTCTTCCGCCCAAAACATCACATCGCTACTATTTTGGAAATGATACTTCCGGCGAGCCACTTCATCAGTAATTGTCGAAGGATCACCATTGAACAAATAAACCTCTGAAGAAGAAAAACCGTTACGTCCCGTCCACATTCCGACCATCTGGTTGATTGAAGGCAGATACCATCTTACTTCATTATCCTCAATTGTTCCATTCCCATTCAAATCACGATTACGTTGTAAACAAGCATAAGCGATCCGGTTATAATTCGAAGTAAGGGTATTCGATGACGATTGGACATAAGTGTTCCAGGATTTTCCTGTATACTTCATATAGCTATACATATTCCAACGCCCATTTGTTTTACTGGAGTTTGAAGGATTTATTGTACCCTTCATCAGCATATCTCCCTCCCGGATAGTCTCGACTCCCCATGCTGTCGACACATTATCCAAATCATAGAATGTCTTGATAGACTTCTGGCTAATCAGGAAATTAGATGTCGTCAAACTACTTTCCTGGTCCTGGCTATATCTGGTATCACAAAGAATATGCATTTCACGATTAGGGACATTCACAAACTTCTTCCAGTTTTGAGCATCGTTCTCATAATAAAACTCATCGATAAACACGGTAAACGCGGCATTACCTTCAGCATCATAAATAGAAGTGGCGCTTGGCGCTTCCTCTTTATGCGTTTGCAGCAATTTGATCAGATCTTTTACATTAATACGTTTGCCCACATAACCGTTACCGGAATAATCACCCGTTGTATTTACATATTTATCATTGATAAATCGAGCAAAATTAGTTTCTCCCTTTTTATATTTCCAGCCGTTGTCAACACCTGGGACAGCAGGAATCCATTCCCGTTTTTGATAGAGATATCGGGGGATTAGATAGCTTTTCTTATCTGTATCTTGAGGATCTTCACGATCAAGATTATCACCTGTATATCCAGAGTAAGCCAATTTTCTCTCAGAATATTCATAATATCCGGGAGTACCTTCCGTTTTATCCTGAATCTTTTCATTCTGGACAAACCATACCCATTCATAATCGCTTGCATCTTCACCTATTCCATTTATATCATAAGGTGTTTTCACGCGGAATGACGCCTCTTTCGATACAAGGGCCTTGGAAAATGTAATTGACTTGGTCTCATAATGTGCATCCACATAAAGATAAGTCTTGGACTTGATAACATCTCCTTCTGCACCAGGCTGTTCTTCTGTAGGCTCTTCCTGATCCGAAGTCTCGACCTCTACTTCTATCGCATCAACTCCCGTTACACGGACATTATAAGTATAATCACAAGCTCTCCGGCTTCTGAAGTTGCTTGCATCCTTGTTCTCATATCCCAAATGGATCGTATACTTAACTTCCGCACTCTTTTCAACATCCGTTTCCGTAGCATCTTGATGGAAAGAACCTGTCATTTCCACATAAGTGGCATACTTTGCCGCATATATATAGTCTCCATTATCCACAACCTTGTTTCCACCGTCATCCGTCCTTGGATTCTCTTTTTCCTGTTTTTCCCTTAATTGGTATGCATCCATACCTTTCGTCTTAGCATCTGAGGTAATATTTCCCAAGGCATTTTTACGGTTCTCCAACATATAAAAAGTAAAACTACCGCCTTTTGTAACATCACCGCCAATAGCTTTCTCAAAATTAGAAAGAGGAGAAGTAAAATAGTCTTCTGCTGCAGAATAACCTACAGCATCATGGTTTTCACCTCCTACTAAATAAGTTTTTTCAACCACATAGGATGTAACAGGCACATTAACAACTCTCCATTCCCTGGGAGTAAAAGTAATGCCATCGGCTGCAGTGATCTCAAATGTAATTTTAGAATCTAAATGTTTTAGTTTAACTTTACCTGATGACAAAGTCTTATTATTATCTTCCGGGCTGATAACAACCTCTCCATTTACATTGTTACCTGTTTCAAACATACCACTCATAACCAAATGAGACTGCCCACGTTCAACCGTCGGAGAACCCAGGACGGCTGTCAATGCCATAAAATCATCTAACGTATTTACTGATTCAAGATTCGCAATTGGCATTAAAGGATTATCTACCCCATTAGCCACTGCATAAATACGTTTAGTACCCGAAGTTACAGGTAAAATAACCGTACCTGCAGTTGTACCACCATTAGCTCCTTTCTCCGATGTAGTTGTATAAACGTTTGTCATAAGCTCTTTCACCCAGACATTGTTCACCTGTCTGAACACAAACACGCACATATCATACACACGATACTCTTCCGTTACATCAATTTCACTTTTTGTCGCAACCCTATCAGCATCCTGTGTTGTAAAAGAAAGAGATACAGTCGTTGGAATCCCATCAATTACCGCCTTCTCCTTTTTGACAAGATCATCATCTGTACATGCGTTCCATGCAAAAAGACAAAACAAAAACCCTATTATATTTATATATCGTTTCATATCCAATGTTTTTTATTTATTATTTGAAATCAGGAATTGTGACAGTTACAGGCTCAAGCGTTTCTACTTCCCATTTTATTGTACAATTAAGTTCCAGGTCGATAGACATATTACCTGTCACCTCATAATAGTGACCATGCACAAAACCATTTGTCGAACATTGCTGCGCTACAAATGTTGGCAACAAAGGCAACTGATACGTCTTATTTTCTTTCCGGCTGCTATAACTAAGTTCTACCGGTACCAGTATCGTTACAGGATTGTCCTTCTCGTATGTATAGAAAGATATCTTATTATCAGAGATCGCTACATTGGATTTATCCTTTAGAGTTTGAGCACCAAACGTATATTCATTAATTTTATATTCAGGCAAAAAGATATTAGATTGAACATTTATATTCCTTATCGTATTATCCCCTAATTTAACTTTCCAGCCATTGGCTATCGTCACATTATATGTCACGTCGACCCTTGCCGCAACCTGGGTAAGCGGAACGACTATTGTCTGTTTAGTTGTAGTTCCCAATGTTTTTGTCACCTCGCCGAACTTGATCAGGTTTGAAGCGGTAAGCGAAGTTGCATTTGCATCATTATGTGCGATTGATTGCGCTTTAAAAGCTGCGTACGTATTCAATGCTTTCAATGCCGCTTCCGATAAGACAGGATTGGCAACAACCAAAATCTTCACGTCCCCGGACCTCGTTTCAATGCCTGTAATCTTGTACGCTTCCTTCGACTCATAAGTATCATTGGAGACTCCGCTAAAAGTAGAATAATTAAATCCTACCATCTTGCCGGAAGTATCAAAGACGGCAATCGCACAAGTCTGAATCTTTATTTCGTCGGCTGTTGCATAGGTATACCCAGGAGCAGAAGCCTTTGTCTCAACTCCCTCGGAAACAAGTGTGATATCAAAAGAGGTATCACTTTTTCCCGTTACATCCGGCCCGTCGACCATCGATTCCTTCGAACAAGAAATCAGTATCAGGCCTATTGCAGATATTAATCCAACTATATTCTTCAATTTCATAATATATAAATTTACCC
>OGZX01002536.1_pt1 | contig 14384 bp, 7 predicted proteins | sample 1576881 | NCBI WGS metagenome assembly OGZX01 (sample SAMEA3541542, study PRJEB24748) | human gut metagenome | biome: human gut; feature: human-associated habitat; material: faeces | place: China | collected 2012
GATGCAGCGGATTGTTACTGAGGCATCGGAGGGAGAAAACTGGAAATTTACGTTGTAAACTATATGCCATCTATGCTGATTTGCTATACGGTTTCGTATTGAATCTGACCAAATCATCTACTATGGCTAAAGATATTTTGCAGGATACTTTTCTGCGTGTATGGCAGACTAGAGAACAGCTTTCAGCCGAAATGTCTTTTAAATCCTATTTATATTCCATTGCCCGCAACCTGATCATCGACACTTTCCGCCACCAGGTACGAAGCGTTGCTTTCGAGGAATATATAACCAGTGATGCTTACCTGAATTATACGGAAAATACAGTTGAAAAAGACATTAATTTCGATGAATTCAAAAATAAACTGGAACAAGCAAAGGAAAAGTTAAGCGACCGGCAGCGTCAGATATTTGAACTAAGCCGGGAAAAAGGATTATCTATCTCTGTCATTGCCGGACAACTGGGATTAACAGAAAAAACCGTGAAAAACCAACTAACTCTGATCATGAAGATATTACGAACCGAATTATCTCATTATTATATCCTTTTGTTCTTCTTTTTATAGTATGTTCTATAACACATAAAAAGAATCGGGACTTTTTTCTTCTCTAAACGTATCTCTCTAAATGATACGAAAAAGTATATGAGAAATTCTATTATAAAGGACCTGCTGAACAGATTAATGTACGGCAAAATAACCCCGACGGATTTTCAGTTGTTAAAAGAAAATGTTTCCGGTTCTTCCAATGAAGAGCTCGATCAGGAAATAAAAGTTTTATGGGATGAATTTAAAACAACTCCCATGAATCAGAATATCAAAGAGACAGTTCTAAGTGATATCCATCGTCAAATGACAGTAACCCCCAAGCGTTCTATCTTCGATTGGACAAGGATTGCTACAGTTATATTACTTCCTCTATTGATTTCATTTGCTTCTTATTACTATTTCCACAATAAATATACCTCCGTTCCCCAGGAATTTATCGTTATGGCTGAAAACGGACAAAAAACGAAAGTATTGTTACCCGACGGCACAGAGGTATGGCTTAATTCCGAGTCACAATTAACCTATTCTTCCGATTTCAACTGGAACAACCGAAAGGTAAAACTGGAAGGAGAAGCCTTTTTCGATGTAAATAAAAGTACAGAGCAACGTTTTGTTATAGAAGCATCGTCTGTGAACGTCGTTGTATATGGAACCGCCTTTAATGTCACGGCTTATCCTGATGAAGAAACTGTAGATGTTTCCTTAGTAAGAGGTAAGGTCGGTATAGAAGACAGGACTGACAACCGCCTTCTGGCCGAGATATCACCCAATCAATTAATTTCTATTTCAAAAAAAGACATGCGATGGAGCATTCGGGATTGTGACGCGCAGATAGAAAGTCTATGGACACAAAATAAACTCAAATTCGAAGATGCACCGGCCACAGAGATATTCCGTAAACTTAAACGCTGGTATGGAATGAATGTACACATTGAAAATCTAAATGAAGAGGTTCGCTACGGATTCACCCTTAAAAGCGAGTCACTCAGGGAAATATTGAACGAGATAAATAAAATTACACCTATTGATTATAAAATAAACGGAGAGGAGGTGATTATCAGATATAAGTAAAGCGATATTTTAAAGTAAGCATGAGGAACAGCCATTCCCCATGCTCGAAGCATACGACATCCTGTAGTTTTCTTTTATCTAAGCGCCACTTGGATAAAACAAGGTGTGTAGTATACAATTGGCAAAGTTATATTTTTTTCAATTTAAATCTAATAATTTATGCAATTTAGAAAAAAGCAGACATTGCTGATCATGTTCTTTTTCTTTTTTATATGTAATGGTTTATCCGCACAGTTATCTCAAAAAATCGATATACAATTAGAGAAAGCAACAATCAAAAGTTTTTTTACTGCGATAGAAAATCAAACGGATTATACATTCATGTATAATAATCTGGACCTCACAACTCCAGTAACAATTACAACCAGGCAAACCGAACTATCAACAGTTCTGGACCGTGTATTATCTCCATTGAATATTGAATATGAAGTTTCCGGGAAACGTATCATTCTGAAGAAACAACCGGCAAAAGATTTGTCTGAAAATAATAAGACGACAATTACCGGCACAGTCACCGATGAACGGGGAGAACCGATTATAGGGGCCAACCTCGTTGAGAAGGGGACTACGAATGGAGTAGTCACCGACTATAACGGACAATTCAGTATTCCAGTTACAAAAAATGCGGTATTACAAATTTCTTATATTGGGTATATAGCACAGGAGCAGACCTTGGGGAGCAAAACTTCCGTAAATATCGTACTAAAGGAAGATCTCAAACAGTTAGAGGAAGTAGTTGTGGTTGGTTACGGAACCCAAAAAAGAGGGTTGGTTACCGGATCTCTTTCTGTTACTGACGGCGGTGAAATAGCACAAAGCAAAACACAAAATTTGAGCTTGGCACTTCAGGGAAGATTACCAGGAGTCGTTATCAATAATCGTAGCGGAGAACCCGGAGCTGATAATACATCTGTAAATATCAGGGGAAGAAGTACTACGGGCAACAATGATCCTCTCATTCTTATTGATGGTATAGCGAACCGGGGTGGTCTTGATAGAATCAATCCTAACGATATTGAAAGTGTGACAGTACTGAAAGATGCTTCAGCCTCTATTTATGGAGCACGTTCTGCCAATGGAGTTATTCTTGTCACTACAAAACGAGGAAAGATAGGAAAGCCTAGTATAAGTTATTCATATAATGTCGGTTTACAAAGTCCTACCAGGCTTCCGGAGATGGCTGATGCTGCAACTTATGCGTCAGCATTAAATGAAATAGAATTTTATGAAGGGCGTAATCCGCGCTATACTGATGACGAAATACAAAAATTCAGAGATGGCTCCGATCCGATACATTATCCAAATACAGATTGGAAAAGTGAAACATTGCGTAAAACAGCTTTGCAGCAGCGGCATAATATTTCGATAAGTGGAGCGAACGACCGGGTTTCATATTATGTAGGTGGCGGTTATTCAGATCAGGATGGTATATATAAGAAAAGTTCAACCTATTATAAACAATATGATATACGTTCTAATATAGATGCTACTATTACAAAGAATTTTAAAGTATCGGTTGATATTTCTGGACGCATAGAGGACCGTCATTATTCAGGCGAAAGCTCGAATAATATATTCTGGGGACTTCTTCGCGGACTTCCGACAGAGTTGGCCCGCTATCCGGACGGATCTCCTACTTATGGTATGGATATAGGTAATCCCGTAACAATGGTAACTGATGAGACTGGATATCGGGATCACAAAAAATATATATTTAATAGTACAGTATCTGCCAAAATCGACTTACCGTGGATAACAGAAGGACTTTCGGTTGATGGTTATATCGCTTTTGATAAAGTCGGTGAAGAACACAAGGATTGGCTTACTCCCGCTTTTTATTATACCTGGGATGAGACTACAGATATATATGAGAAACATAAATATGCACGAAGAGAATATGCTTCTTTGAGTCAGGAATATCTTCCGACGTCCAGTTTTACACTCAACGCAAAAATTATGTATAAAAAAACATTTGCCTCTCTTCATGGAGTAGATGCAATGGTCGGTTTTGAGCAAAATGAATTTAAGGGACATAATTTTAGTGGTTCTCGTTCAAACTATCTCTCTACGGCTATTGACCAACTATTCGCCGGAAGTTCGGACAAACAATACATAAACAATGGAGGCAGCGCATATGACCAGGCACGTAGAAGCCTTTTTGGCCGTTTAGCTTATGATTATGCAGGGAAATATATGGCACAGTTCAATTTCCGTTACGACGGCTCATATATTTTTGCTTCAAATAAACGATGGGGCTTTTTCCCTGGAATATCGTTGGGATGGAGACTTTCCGAAGAAAAGTTCTTGAAAGATAACGTTTCATGGCTTAATAGTCTTAAGTTACGTGCTTCATATGGCCAACAAGGTAATGACAATGTGGGTGCATTCCAATATTTATTGAAATATGCCATGGGAAGAAACTATGTTTTTGGAGGAGCAGATGTAGAAGGTATTTATCAGGAAAGTTTGCCTAATGAAGCAATAACATGGGAAGTTGCCAAGACGTACAATCTAGGTCTCGACGGTACACTTTGGGATGGGAAGCTAGGATTTGAGATCGATCTTTTCCAAACAAGAAGATCTAATATATTGACGGCTAGAAACGCTTCGATTCCACAATATACAGGACTTATAAATTTGCCTAATGAAAATATAGGAGAAGTAAAGAATCAAGGTATCGAACTACAACTTAGCCATTACAGTAAATTAGGAGAAGTTGGTTTAAACCTATCCGGAAATTTCATGTTCGCCCGTAATAAAGTCATTGATGTGGATGAAACGCCATGGGGAGAAGGTTATGAATATATGAATGCGGAAGGCAAACCTATGGGTACCGAGTTGTATTATCAAGCAATAGGTATATTCCGTGACGAAGAGCAACTTAATTCATATCCACATCTTGAAGGAGCACGACCGGGAGATCTTATTTTTAAAGACGTAGACGGCAATGGCGTTATCGATGGAATGGACCGTGTAAGGGCAAATCTCATGCATTTCCCGGAGATCGTATTTGGACTTAATATAGGACTTGACTGGAAAAATTTTGATTTCACTATGCTTTTACAAGGGCAGGCTCGTGCACAACAAGCAGTCTATACAAGACTTGATAATACCGGTAATTCATTTAAGTCGATGACAGATGACCGTTGGACCATAAATAATATTGATGGCACTATGCCACGTCCGGGTGGAAGCATCAATAATAATTATAGTTCAGATTTCTGGTTGAAAGATGCTTCATTCCTCAGGCTTAAAAATATTGAGGTAGGTTATACCCTTCCGCAAGTATGGTTTAACAAAATAAGGGTATCGAACTGTCGCGTTTATTTGAGTGGATATAATTTACTCACTTTAGACAAGATCAAGGTAATGGATCCTGAAAGTGATAATTCCGGTGCTTCCTATTATCCCCAAATGAAGATATTTAATCTTGGAGTAAGTCTCACCTTTTAAATTATAGGAAAATGAAAAAGAATATTATAAGTATATTCATGTTATTTGTCTCCACTGGCTGTAGCGATAGCTTTTTGGACAGAAAACCACAGGATAAAATATCAGAGGAGGATGTTTTCAATAATGATGACCTTCTTACAGCTTGTGTCAATGCCTGTTATAATAGTATTCCCAGTGGGTATGATTTCATCATGTTATCTTCAGTAACGGATGAAACTTATTGCCGGCATGGAGGGACTACATGCCTTGTTATATCACGAGGTGAGTTAAATCCTGACAATGTGACGAATGATGATTGGGGTTGGTTCACCGGATTGAATTATTGGAGCAAGGCTTATCAGTATATTCGTGATATTAATGTTTTCTTTGAAAAAATAAATGATGCACAGATCACGGAAGAGATAAAAGAAAGGCTTACAGGTGAAATGAAATTCCTTCGGGCATATATCTATTCTAATCTTATATGGCGATATGGGGGTGTACCTATTATTACCCGTTCTTATTCACTTGGCGAGCAGGATTATTCTCTTGGACGAAATACTTATGATGAGTGTGTGGAGTTTATATTGAACGAACTTGAAGAGGCGATAGATATTCTTCCGGATAAAATGAATGGAAGTAATTGGGGACGTGCCTCTGCAGATGTCTGTAAGGCTCTTCGTGCCAGGGTATTGTTGTATTGGGCAAGTCCGCTGGTGAATACCTCAAACGATATTACCAGGTGGGAACGTGCCCGTGATGCAAATAAAGAAGTGATGGATTTATCAGGATATTCACTCTCTTCCAACTATAAAAATATTTTCCTGGAAGCTACAAATGAAGAAATCATATTTCTTCGTCAGTTCACAAAAGCAAACGGACATAATATGATGGTAAACAATTCTCCTAATGGGTATGATGGAAATGGCGGCAACTGTCCTTTGCAGAATTTGGTAGATGACTATGAAATGAAAGCAACTGGTCTTAAGCCAGCAGAAACGGGTTCGGGCTTTGATCCGAATGATCCTTACAAAGGGAGAGATCCACGATTTTATATGACTGTCCTTTATAATGGGGCAATGTATAAAGGACGGGCTGTTGAAACCTTTACACCTGGTGGAAAGGATTCGTCCGAAGGTAATAGCGGATGGAATACCAGCCTTACCGGATATTATATGTTTAAATTCTTAGATGAAAATCAATTAGTGAGTGAGACCAATACTATGCCTTTGATTTTCTTCCGGTTAAGCGAGTTTTATCTTAATTATGCGGAGGCCCAATATCATTTGGGTGCAGAGGATGAGTGCCGTCGTGCAATAAATGAAATACGTGGTCGTACCGGAGTTGAAATGCCTCCGGTTACAGCGACAGGAGATAAACTTTTAGAAAAAGTTTATCAAGAACGAAGGATTGAATTGGCCTTAGAAAATCATAGATACTTTGATTTACGTCGATGGAAACTGGCTGAAAAATATGAAAATATCAATGCAATGGGCTGTGGAATCACCCTGAACAATGGTACTTATACTTATTCACCGATTAAAGTATTGGATCGTAAATTTTTACCACAACATTATTGGGTACCGATCCCACGCGAAGAAATTGTGAAGAGCAACTATGTGCTCAAACAAAATCCGGGTTATAATTAATTATGTGATATCCGTTCCTGTTTTTATAGGGACGGATACTTACTATTCATATTTTTGTGTTCGATATAAAATAGATCAAGTATGAAAAAAGGTATTACTTTGATATGTATGGCCTGTCTCTGTATTAATATGTCTGTATTTGCACAAGATGATACATTACAGGAAGGTTTTATAAATCCACCAGCTTCGGCAAAAGCACGGACGTGGTGGCATTGGCTCAATGGAAATGTGACAAGAGCAGGTATTACCGCTGATTTGGAGGCGATGAAACAAGTGGGTATACAAGAAGCACAAATCTTTAATGCAGATATGGGATATCCTGAAGGACCTGCTACTTTTTTAAGTTCAGAATGGTTGGAGCTTTTTAAATTTGCGGCATCGGAAGCAGAACGATTAGGACTTGAACTTGGCTTTCATAATGGTGCAGGCTGGTCTTCGAGCGGTGGTCCCTGGATTACACCGGAATATGCTATGCAAACAGTTGTTTGTAGCGACACTTTGTGCAGGGGAGGTGAAAAGATTAAGATCCGGTTGAGCCAGCCCGCTACCCGACTGAATTACTATAAGGATATTGCAGTGTTAGCTTTTCCAAATCCACAAAGTGGTGAACGAATTGATGATTTGGATATCAAAAGTCTGTCAGGAAGACTACGTAACCATCTGGAGCCGGATATGAAATCAATACCTCAGTCAGCCCTGGTTCACAGAACCGACATCATTGACCTGACATCAAAAACGTCGGTTGATGGTTTATTGGAATGGGATGCTCCGAATGGTGAGTGGGTTATTTTAAGAGTTGGCCATACACCTACCGGTGCAGAAAACCGTCCGGCTGTGATTGGTGGACGCGGATTGGAGTGTGATAAAATGAATAAAAAAGCTGTCGATGTATATTGGGAGGGAGGTATCAAACCAATTATCGGAAAACTAGGGAATTTGGTTGGAACGGCACTTACAAACTGTCTCATTGACAGTTACGAAGTAGGTTGTACAAATTGGACAACCAATTTTGATAAAGAGTTCAAGCGGCTTCGGAAGTATGACTGTATGCCGTTTTTACCAGTGTTAGCCGGATACTATGTCGATGGCGGTGAAATAACAGAACGTTTTCTATGGGATTTTCGGCGGACAATCGGTGATTTGATTACAGAAAACTACTACAATTATTTTAGAAAACTCTGTCACGAGCATGGTATGAAACTCTCTGTAGAACCTTATTGGGGGCCGTTCAATAGTATGGAAGTTGGAGATACAGGAGATATTGTTATGTGTGAATTTTGGAGCGGGAGTCTGGCTTTTTTTGATTCACCTAAATTTGTAGCTTCTATTGCTCATTTGAATGGGAGTCCTATAGTTGGAGCAGAGGCTTTTACCGGCAATGGAGGATGGCTTGGACATCCGGCTACGATCAAACAAATAGGTGACAAGGCATGGGCGGCTGGCGTTAACCGTTTTATTTTTCATACCTATGCACATCAACCGTGGGATGTCGGCCCTGGTGTAACTTTTGGATCCTATGGATTTGAATTAAACCGTTTAAACACCTGGTGGAAACAGGGGAAAGATTACATGATGTATATAGGGCGTTCTCAATTCCTGCTTCAACAAGGCCGGAATGTTGCTGATGTGTTGGTGTTTACAGGAGAGTCATCTCCCAATGATGCAATTCTTATGCCGGAAATCACATCTCTTGGTTATGATTATGACTTAATTGGTATAAGCAAAATGATGTCGTTGACAGTAAAGGACGGACTGATTTATACCCCTGCCGGTGGTAAGTATCGGGTAATAGTACTTCCGGAATCTTCCTGGATGACACCAGAGATGTTAATGAAAATTGAAGAACTTGCAAAAAGCGGTGCTTTGATCATTGGCCCTAAACCACAAAAATCACCAAGCCTTCAGAATTATCCTGTTTGTGACAAACAAGTATCCCAATTAGCAGAAAAGTTATGGGATAAAAATTTAGTAAAAGACTGTTCTGTAGTTGATATTCTTAAAGGAGAAAATTTCTCTCCGGATTTTTCAACAGAGACGGGTATCGCTGGGGATATTAATTTTATTCACCGTCAGGATGACAAAACTGATATCTATTTTGTAACCAGTTCACAACAAGAAAGCCATCAGGCAATATGTCGTTTTCGTGTTACAGGAAAACAACCAGAATTATGGAATCCGGAAACCGGCAAAATTGAAGATGTTGCAGTTTGGAAAGAAAATGGCGACGGAACCATAAGCATTCCAATTTGATCCGGATGGGGCTGTTTTCATGATTTTCAGGAAACCGGTCACTACTACCAGACATATTGTGAAAGCAATAATAGATATAAAGAAAGAAAAGACAAATTCACTATCAGATTTAAAAATTATCAAAGCAGAGTATGGAACTTTTCTACCGGAAGGTGTGGTCGATGTTACAGAGTCTGTAGTAAAAAGTGTTCGTGATAGCAAGTTAAATATACATTCTGGCTCTCATCTAAGTCCTGTAGACCCAGCTCCCGGATATATAAAAGAACTTCGTATTGAATATGAAATAAAAGGTAAACGTCAGGAAATACATGCAATTGAAGGAGAAGCGATCAATATTGATGCAGGAAACTCTTCTGAATTTAAAATATTGAGAGCTGTATATGGTAAATTTGGCAAGGGGATTCACGGTATACCATCGAGTTATTCAACATATGATGTTACAAATCAACTAAAATCAAAGGTCTTATCTGGTGTTTTACAGATTTCAGTGAACGAAGGATTAGTAACAGATATGTCAAACTTAGGACCTAAAAAAGAATTACATGTTGTTTATGCTACTGATGGAGAAATATGTAAAAGATCTGTACTCGAAGGTGAGACCCTTAATCTGGCACAAAGTACTCCTGAATCAAAACTCATTTCGGATAAAAGTAAAATAACTTGGGTTACTCCATATCCCGGAAAGATGACTTATACTACGTCTTTAGGAGAAACGAGAACAGTTCAGGTTGATTCGATTCCAAAGTCAATTGAATTAACGGGGCCCTGGAATGTCACTTTCCCATATAATTCAGGGATGTGGGATACGACGTTTGATAAATTAATCTCATGGTCAAATTCTTCAGATGAAAGGATAAGTTATTTCTCAGGTACAGCAACGTATAAAAAGCAATTTACTCTTTCAGAAGAGTTGTTGCAATCAGATTACTCTTTAGAATTAGATTTGGGATGCGTTCGAGTAATTGCAGAAGTTATTGTTAATGGGAAAAAACTGGGAATTTTATGGAAAACACCCTTTAGAGTAAACCTACACGATGCAGTACATAAAGGTGTAAATGATCTTGAAATTAAAATTACAAATTTGTGGCCAAACAAATTGATTGGTGATGAACGTTTTCCTGATGATATAGAATGGAATGGTAGTTGTATCAAAAAATGGCCGGAATGGCTTACCGATCATAAAAAAAGATCTTCGGAACGTACAACTTTTAGTACCTGGAAGTTTTGGAATAAAGATTCTCCATTACAATCTTCTGGTTTGTTAGGTCCGGTAGTTATACGCCCTTATATACATGTAAATGTAGAATATTGATTAAACTTACAATAAAAGTTCATAGCCGACTGATATCGGCTATGAATCATAACCCGACAATCCGTATATCATCTTTGTAGGCTTCACATTCTCCTGCCGTTTCTCCTTGGGGAGTGAGCAAACAGGAGTCGCCTGCATAGATGATACCGGTAGGATCGGTCCCGGCACAGTTGACGGCAATGATATTCGCCCGGTTCTCAACGGCACGTTCACGGAGAAGACGGTTCCAATCGTCACGACGCGACTCCGGCCAGTTAGCAATATAGATCGCCGTATCATACCGGTCGTCATTCCGGCTCCAGTCCGGGAAACGGAGATCATAACAAATATAAGTGGCAAAACGATGTCCCTTCCAATGAAGTACCAACTGCCCTTCCCCCGGAGAGAAACTACCTTTCCTGAAACAATTATGCTTGTCATAATGCTCATAATGCCCATCCGGGAACACAGCCAGTAAACGATTATAAAATTTCCCTGCTTCCTTATAAATCGTAGAGCCGATCACCAACGCGTTGCTACTTGCCGCCCAGCCTTGCATCCTCCCGATAACTGCCGGATAATAGCTCGCCACCTCATCTTTGTTCTGCACCGCTATTTCTTTATCCTTCTTCTTCATTTCACAACCGGAAACAAACAGTTCGGGAAATACGATCACGTCACAACCTTTACATTGCTCCACCCGTTTCTGAAAAGCATCCAGATTTGCTTCCACGTTTCCCCATGCAAGATGGGCCTGCACCAAAGCAACGCGACAGGTTTCTTTATTTTGGGCCGGGATGGCAATGCTAACCAGTACAAAAAAGGCAACGAACAAATATTTCATATATTCAGAATTAAGAGACGGTCGCAAATATAGAAAAATAATACATCACTATATGACCGGAAGTACAGGATTATAGCGGGAATCTGTATATCTTTGCTTCTAAAAAAGATGAATCTATCTGAGACAGAGACTTTAATATGGGATTGGAACGGGACGTTGCTGGATGATGTAGATGCGAATGTCAAGGTTATCAACAAAATGCTTTTAAAAAGGGACTTGCCTCTGCTGGATTTACATACTTATAAAGATATATTCTGCTTCCCGGTCAAACAGTTTCATATCCGGATAGGTATCGACTTTAGTAAAGAATCGATCGAAGAAATTTCAGCCGAATATATGGAGCTTTATAAAAGTTACGAAAGCTGTCTGAAATTAAATGCCGACGCCTCTTTTATACTGGACTCGATAAACGCAAAAGGCATAGACCAATACATATTATCTGCCGCTGGAAAAAACGATCTGTTACGTATGCTCGACCATTTCCATTTAACGGATAAGTTCAAAGGGATATACGGTTCAGAAGATATCTGTGCAACCGGTAAAGTCGGGATCGGGCAGAAACTGATCAAAGACAACTCCCTGAATCCCGACAAAGCAATTATAATCGGAGATACGGTACATGATGCAGAAGTAGCAAAAACATTAGGGATAAAATGTATTCTTTATGCCGGTGGACATAACAGTTATGATCTTTTAAAAAGTGAATCCAAAGTCATCGCCAACTTAAAAGACATAGATATATAAATTTGATACATTAATAACTACGCACAGTCGTCTTTGTTTGATCAGTCATAAAACTATTCATAAAAACATTTTCGTAGAGGACCCCTAATGTGTCGGAAACGACACAGATAGTCTTATAAATAGTGCCATTGCATGTCCACTCTAATTCCACTTCTTCCAGTCCAAGACGCAACCGCAACATTTGATCCAAACTCTTCTTTACATCTTTCCTGATATTTTCTGCCTTTTCTTTATCAATAGAAGAGAACTCTTTCAAACTCACCAATCTTGTTTTCCCATACGCTTCAGCAGGATAGCCTGTACCATCAAGTATCGCAAGCTTAACCCTCTCCAGATCCTCTTCCGTAGAAATCTTGCCGAGGTATTTATAATCTGTAAGGACATATTCAAGGTGATATTCAACCGTATTTTTCATTATCGCATCCAGTTGTTGTTTCCATAAAACGGAATCGGCCGACTGACTGCCGGACAAGTGCGTTGTAGCTCCACACCAAAAAGATATCCCTATGAATAAGCAAAAGAAAAAGCTGATAATGATTATTCTTGTTTTCATAATGTTTGAGTATTAATTAGAAATATGCGAAATTACAATCCTCATATGGTTTCTATGAGACCCCATCAAACACGATCGATTCTTTTTATTGGATTAGTTTAATTTACTTGTGGATATTATTGACTTCAATTACAAACAACAGGAGCCGGCCCTATTATTTTGCAATTATCGAATTTCGTAAATCTATTGATAACAGGTATGTCACGCACAAATGTAACAATATTGCAGACAAATAAGTAAAACGCCCTTATGTTTTAATTAATTTTAAATAATCATTTTAAGAAATAAGAGGAAAGATAGGAAACACACAACATTAAACTCTCATTCGGTATGAAACTAAAAGCAACAACACAAGCAATACATTATATACACCTCAACTTATAAATTGAATAATAATGCCTCTATAATAATAAGATAAATTATCAAGAGGTAATACATCCCCCATATCAGATTCAAATTTAGTAAAAACTGAAATAAACTAATTTGATTCAGCCTAACTTCCTCAGATAAAAACGCCATAGTTTTCGTAGAACTATGGCGCTTTTTCTTATATTATTTTATTAATAATACAAAATAATAAGCTTTTAAAGGCTATAAAAATGGACAATATCACTAAACTAATGGATAATATTTCGATTTGCCGTAAAAAGATCAAATAAATAACAGTTTGCAACACCCAATTTTAGCCTAATGCCATAGTTCTACGAAGACTATAGCAATAGAGTTAACGAAATCTAATTACAAACCAGAAAGACTACAGTCTTTCACAAACAAAATTATAACATGACCTGAAAGTTCCATAGTCGTATTATTCAATTACATGCTCTAAAAGAATGTGTAATCTTAATTTGTTAAATTAGATCTAATATAATCATCTTTTGCTATACCAGGCAAAAGCCTGCTTACATACAATCATTATTATTTAGTTGCAAATAAGTAATCACTGATTGTACAAATGATATTTTTTGCACCTAGTATTTATATTTATGAAAAGGACAAGAGAAAATGAAAACCTCGAAAATAAATGTAACCTTATTCTATCTATTCACCATATTTCTTTTTATGGGAGGATTTATTGCCTGTAATAACGAGAATAACTCCTCCGGAAATGAACCTTATTCACCTGATAAGCCATTGGTTGTAACGAATATCGGACCGGAAAAAGGAGGGATCGGAACCCGTGTAGTGGTTAGCGGTTCTAACTTTGGAGACGATATATCTAAAGTGAAGCTGTTTTTCAACCAGAAAGAGGCCCTGATCTTAAAACTACAAAGTAACGCCATCTATGCAATGGTGCCCAAACAACCTGGAGAATACTCTACTATCAAAGTAGCAGTAGAAGAAGGGAAAAATGGAGACGGATCACCCAAATACAGGGAGGAGACACTTAAAGACAAAAAATTCAAATACAATATTAAATCCACCGTTACTACCGTAGCCGGACAATTAGACGTGAAAACGGCAGCAGACGGTCCGGCTTTGGAAGGATCATTCGGACGCCCTGTCATGCTAGCCGTCGACAATGAAGGGACAGTACTGGTCGCCGACGACGGGGGCAAAATGGTCCGGATGCTATCTATACAGGACAACAAACTCAGCACTGTTCTTTCAGGAATGCACGAACCCTGGCAATGTTCGTTTAATCTGGATTTTACAAACTATTATGTATTGGAAAGACGTACAGCCATGCGCCCGCTTCTTTTCTACGGATTGTATAAATCGAGTAACTGGCAGGAAGCTGAAGCTTATTATGATCAAAAAAACGACAAAGGTGACTACATCGCCGGAGCCATGGACTATTTTGGGCTGGCTGCCGACAATGACTATGTTTTCCTGTTATCCTCTTCAGGTAAACGCCTGATCCGTGTAAACATTGCAACAAAAAAGGTAGAACTGATCGGAGAGAATCTGAATATGGATTCATGGGCACACATCGCCTATAATAAGAAAAACGGATATCTCTATATCACTTCCGAAGCCTGGGGACGCCTCTATCGCCTGAATC
>OGZX01002546.1_pt1 | contig 14343 bp, 12 predicted proteins | sample 1576881 | NCBI WGS metagenome assembly OGZX01 (sample SAMEA3541542, study PRJEB24748) | human gut metagenome | biome: human gut; feature: human-associated habitat; material: faeces | place: China | collected 2012
ACACGAAGGGCGGTTCGCGAACCGCCCCTACGAGGTCTGTCTATTTCAAAACTGCTAAATTGTAAGCTCTTCCATATTTCTGTATCATAGTAATGATGCGGGTAAATCATAACTATAATACGCTAAAACCATACTGGTATGGATATGGAAGCCGTTGCCAATTGCACCGGGCTGATTGAAGAAGAGATTTCTTTGATGGAAGGCTTCGACTAACCGGTTTTCTTTGATTTTAAAGTAATTTAATGATATTGGAATAAACCTTTTAAGCCTATGAGTTGTCTTATATATAACAAGGCAAATAATAGTGTTTAGTTTTTAAGGTTATATGAAGAACATCAGGTTATTATTTTTGATGGGGATTGTCCTCTTTCTCGGAGGGCAATCCCTTTATTCCCAGACTAAGAAAGAAAGGAAGGAGCAGAAAGCGAAAGAGATAAAAGAAATGATAGATGAGCAGCGGTTTACGATAGACGTGGACCGCGCACTGCCAATGGGAGGACGTACAGTGAACCTGACGACTCCTTACTCTTTTGAGATGCGCGGTGATTCGGCGATTTCTTATCTCCCTTATTTCGGAAGAGCATATTCTTTGCCGTATGGTGGAGGCGACGGGCTGCGTTTTGAAGAATCAATTACCGATTATCAATCAACCTTCGGGAAGAAGGGAACCGCTCGAATTAAATTCGTAACCCGTACCAAAGATGATACTTTCCGTTTTGACGTACAGGTATTTTCTAATGGTTCTGCCATTATAAGCGTAACGCCGACAAACAGGCAGAGCATTACCTACCAGGGAGAAGTGGCTCCGAAGAAGAAGGAGTGAACAGACGTCCTTGCCGCGCATTTCGTTCTAAGATACGTTTATTTACCTTTGCGGTAAATTCAAAGTTTTTGAGCCCCCAATCCGGTGCGATCAGCAACTCTTTGGGGGATTGCGATACAAACCTCTCTACCACAATAGAGGGGTTTAATCGTTCTATGAAGTCAATGACCAGCTCGATGTATTCGTCTGCGGTGTAGAGATGGAACTGTTCGGGATGCTCGGCCTGTTCCCTCGCCATGCGTGTGTTGCGGATCAGTTGCAACTGGTGCAGTTTCAATGTTGTGAGCGGCAACGTGGAAAGGACATCGGCATGGTGCAGGATCTCGTCCCGGCTCTCTCCCGGCAGGCCTAATATCAGGTGGGCGCCGGTATAAATGCCTTTGGCTGCCGTCCGGCGGATGGCGTCTTCCGATTCGGCGTGCGTATGTCCGCGGTTGATGCGGACGAGCGTACGGTCCAATGTGCTTTCCAAGCCGTACTCGATCATGACGAACTTCTTTTTAGACAGGGCGGCGAAATAATCCAGCAAAGCCTCCGGCATGCAGTCCGGGCGGGTACCGACAATCAGTCCCCTGACGTCCGGATAGGAAAGGGCTTCCTCATATTTGGCGATCAGAGAATCCAGTTCATCGTATGTATTTGTATAGGCCTGGAAGTAGGCCAGGTATTTCATATCCGGATATTTGCGGGAAAAGAAGCGGACGCCTTCTTCCAACTGCTCCGTGACACTTTTCTCCGTATGGCAGTATTCCGGGCTGAACGTCTGGTTGTTGCAGTACGTGCAGCCACCGAAACCTTTCGTCCCGTCCCGGTTGGGACAGGTGAAACCGGCGTTGATCGATATCTTTTGTACTTTATGGGGAAAGACTTCCCGAAGGAAGTCTCCGAAGTCCCGATACGGTTTGCTGTTTTCCATGTCGGCAAAGGTAATTTATAATGGTTAAAGGGCAATATCCGGTGGTTAATAATTTGATAAAATGATACCTTGGCGCCTCTGTTCTACACAAATATCCTTTATTCGTTGTCCGTTTTCTGTTAAATCCAACGAGAATGTACTAACTTTGCAATCTGTTCTACTTGAAACATAAAGAAAATAATAAGAGCATATATGAGACGATTTGGGTTTGGGGCTTTACTTGCATTCCTGCTGGCCGGTGGCTTGTCTGCGCAGAATGGAAGTAAGCGTATCGATTTAAAAGAGATTACGGACGGACAGTTCCGCCAGGTTACGAATATCGGTGAGATGCGTTCGCTGCCTGACGGCGAGCATTATACGGCGATGAACGATGCCCGTAACATGATTATAAAATATTCCTATCGCACAGGCGCGCCTGTCGATACACTGTTCAATACAGGAAAGGCCCGCGAATGTACATTCGATACGTTCGACGGATATACGATCAGCAGTACCGGACATCATATCCTGGTATGGCGCGATACGGAACCGATTTACCGCCGTTCGTTCCGGGCAAATGTCTACGATTACGACGTGCGCCGTAATTACGTGAAACCGATCTCCGACTCCAAGAGCAAGCAGATGATTCCGACTTTCTCGCCTGACGGACGGATGGTTGCCTACGTGAGCGATAACAATATCTGGATCCGTAAGTTCGATTTCGATACGGAAGTACAGGTGACGAAAGACGGTGAGCTAAACAAGATTCTGAACGGTATCACCGACTGGGTGTATGAAGAAGAGTTTGCCGTGACGAACCTGATGGCCTGGTCGCCGAACAGCGAGCAGTTAGCGTTCGTCCGTTTCGACGAATCGGAAGTGCCGGAATACTCAATGCAGGTGTTCGGCAAAGGACTCTACCCCGGTTATTACGACTATAAATATCCGAAAGCAGGCGAGAAGAACTCGAAAGTGACGTTGCATGCCTATGATGTGACGACAAAAGATACAAAGACGCTGAAAGTCCCGGTGGAAGAGGATAGCTATATCCCCCGGATTGTCTTTACCAATAATCCGGACCAGTTGGCTGTGATGACGCTGAACCGGCATCAGAATGTGTTCAATATGTATTACGCTAACCCGAAGAGCGGTGTGTTCCGTCTGATCCTGCGTGATGAGAACAAGGCTTATGTCGATTCGGAATGGTTGAACTCCATCCACTTCTATGCGAACAGCTTCTCGTATGTAAACGAACAGGATGGTTATGCACACATCTACCTGTATTCACCGACAGGCGTTATGCAACGTCAGGTAACGAAAGGAAACTGGGACGTGACCGCTTTCTTAGGCTACGACGAAGCGACGAAGACGGTCTATTACGAATCGGCTGAAGAAAGCCCGATGCGTCGCGCCGTCTATAAGGTCGATGCTAAAGGTATAAAGACCAAGCTGTCAACTGCAGAAGGTACGAACAATGCCATGTTCAGCGATAACTTTGCGTATTACGTAAATCAGTATTCTAATGCCAACACGCCGGTAAAGATTACGGTAAATGAAACGAAGTCGAACAAGGTGCTGCGTGTCTTGCAGGACAACGCCCGCCTGATCGACAAGCTGGCCGGTTACTCGTATGCGAAGAAAGAGTTTATCAAAGTGCGCACAGCCTCCGACTATGAGCTGAACGCCTGGATCGTGAAGCCGGTGGACTTCGATGAATCGAAGAAATATCCGGTCCTGATGTTCCAGTATAGCGGTCCGAACTCCCAGCAGGTGCTGGATAAATACAGTTTCGACTGGGAACAGTATCTGGCTGCCAACGGTATCATTACGGTTTGTGTGGACGGACGCGGGACAGGTGCCCGTGGCGAAGCCTTCCGCAAATGTACCTATCTGCGTATGGGTGAACTGGAGTCGAGAGACCAGGTCGAAGCTGCGCAGGCGTTGGCTAAACTGCCGTTTGTCGACAAGAGCCGTATGGCGATCTGGGGATGGAGCTTCGGCGGATATAACACGCTGATGTCCATGAGTGTCGGTAACGGTACTTTCAAGGCCGGCATTGCGGTAGCGCCTCCTACCGACTGGAAATATTATGACTCTGTCTATACGGAACGCTTTATGCGCACGCCAAAGGAAAACTTTGAAGGCTATGCCGCTACTTCCCCAATCCGTCTGGCGAAGGATTTACAGGGAAAGCTGTTGCTGATCCACGGTACGGCCGACGATAATGTACACTTCCAGCAGACGATGGATTATGCGGAAGCACTGGTGCAGGCCGGTAAACAGTTTGAAATGCAGGTTTATAAAGACCGTAACCACAGTATCTACGGTGGAAACACCCGCTATCATCTGTATACCAGAATGTCTAATTTCTTATTCGATAATTTATAACTTATAATGTCAGAACATTTGAGAAAGCCGGATTGGCTAAAGATCCGGCTGGGGGGAAACGAGCAGTTCACACGGACCAAAAGTATCGTGGAATCCCACTGTTTACATACTATTTGCACCAGCGGGAAATGCCCGAATATGGGAGAGTGCTGGAGCCGGGGGACGGCAACCTTTATGATTGCGGGTGATATTTGTACCCGTTCCTGCCGTTTTTGTAATACGCTGACCGGCAAACCGCTTCCGCTGGATGCAAAGGAGCCGGCCAATGTGGCCGAAAGCATCCGGTTGATGCAGTTGAAACATGCCGTGATCACTTCGGTCGACAGGGACGATTTGCCGGATTTGGGTGCACAGCACTGGGTGGATACGATCCGTACCATAAAAGAGGTAAACCCTGAAACGACTGTCGAGGTCCTGATACCCGACTTTCAGGGGCGTATGGAACTGGTGGACAGGGTGGTGGAAGCGGCTCCCGAAATAATATCCCACAACATGGAAACGGTTCGCCGCATCAGTCCGGAAGTACGTAGCGCTGCCAAATACGACGTAAGCCTTTCGGTGCTTGCACGCATTGCCGGACAAGGCGTTGTCGCTAAAACCGGTATCATGGTCGGTCTGGGCGAAACGGCGGAAGAAGTCTGTGAGTTGATGGATGACGTGCGGGCTGCCGGAGTCTCTGTCCTGACGATCGGACAATATTTACAGCCCAGCCGGAAAAATATTCCGGTGAAAGAATACGTCACTCCTGAACAGTTTGAGACCTATAAATCAATAGCTTTACAAAAAGGATTCAAGAAGGTGGAGAGCGCTCCGCTGGTCCGTTCCTCTTATCACGCTGAAAAACACGTATGATAGCGAGAACATTTCTTTATACAGTTTGTTATGTTATAAAGGGAAAAAAGGGGGAATGGGTATGAATAAAGTGAAGAGGAGTCTGGATAACCAGGCCATTGGCTTAGTGCCACTGTTGCTGTTTATGTTTTTGGATAATTATTTCTCATACTTATTATCCTTCATAATCGGTGTTACTTTTTGTTTCGTATGTGTTTTTTTGTTTCAGATACTTAGTAAAGATAAGGTCTATCAGTTTCTGTTATTACCGGCTGCAACAACATTAGTTCTGTATTCGATTTTTCTTTGTATTCGGCTCGAGCCGGTGTTGTTTATTTACTCTCCGTTAATAACCGAAGTATTGCTGGTGGTCGTATTGGCGTTTCTGGGATTTGCCAAACGGTCGATATTGCGTAAGATACGGACTTCTAAGCATCCGACATACAAACGGACATTGATGCGTACAACGTTGAATGAATTCTTTTTTGTCGCTCAGCTTGTCCAGAATCTTTATACGTTGCACTTGTTTATCATCTTGGTATACAGTATCCTGCCGGATACGATGCAGAGTGTACGGATGGAGCGTTTCCTGTACAGGGAACTTGGGATTGTAATCGGGGTGTTCCTGATTCTGTATGAACAGATAAGGATCTCGATGATGCAAGGCAGTCTTCGCAAGGAGATGTGGCTACCGGTCTTGAATGACGGAGGAAAGGTGATCGGATGTATTGCCCGCTCCGTGAGTCGTTCTCTGCCGAAGAAGTATTATCACCCGGTTGTACGTGTAGCAGTCATTTACCAGGGTATGCTTTACCTGGTGACGAGAGGCAAGAAAGCGTTTGTTTCGCCGGATACGATAGACTATCCGTATTACAGCTATGTCTTGTTCCGTCACAGTATAGAAAGTACCGTGCGGGAAGCTATCGGCGACCTTGGGGAGAATGAAAGTATGGCGCCCCGGTTCCTGATTCGTTACACCTTCGAGAACGAGAAGGTGAAACATCTGGTAAACCTGTATGTCATATGTGTACGTTCGGAAGAAATCATGAACCAGATCAAGCAACCGAATGGAAAGCTCTGGACTTCCAAACAGATAGAAGAAAACCTGAACTCGGGTGTCTTCAGTGAGTATTTCGAACAGGAGTTCGCCTACTTGCAGAATACGGTTTTGCTGGCAGAAAACTTCTGCTGCGCGGATTGTTAACGGTGTCCTAACTCGATAACTTCCAAGTCCTTGATTTGTTTTCCGTCTATCACGAAGCGTATCAGTGTCCTTACCTGATGGAAACCGCTCTTTCCGGCTGCGCCCGGATTCATATACAAACAGTTCAGGCTTCTGTCGAAAGCGACTTTCAGTATATGTGAATGTCCCGCAATGAACAGGTTGGGCCGCGTATCGTACAGCTCTTTGCGGATAGCCGGGTTATAACGTCCCGGATATCCGCCGATGTGCGTTATCATCACGTTCACTTCCTCTGCCTTGAAGTGGGCGACCTGCGGATATTGCAAACGTAGCGATTGCCCGTCTATATTACCGTAGACGGCGCGGAACGGTTTCAAGGCAGCCAACCGGGCAGCCAGACCGTCCGAACCGATGTCTCCCGCATGCCAGATTTCATCGCATTCGGAGAAGTATTCCACATATTTGTCGTCCCACCACGCGTGGGTATCCGAAAGAAGTCCTATTTTAAGCATAACAATTTCTTTTATCTCGCAAAAGGATGTAAAACAGTAACTGTGTACTGATCACATTACAGTTTTAACAATTTCAATCCTTAGTCCCAGTGCTTCAATAATTCGATAAAAAGTGCTTACACCAGGTTCAATGATCCCCTTTTCAATTCTGGATATATATGATTTACTCGCACCAATGCGTTTGGCAAGCTCCTCTTGCGTTATCTTTTCTTTCCTACGTACATCATGGATAACTTGTCCTACGCAATAAGAATAGGCTTCACGCCGAAAGTTTTCGCGTTCGGCACTACCAATTTTTCCGAACTTCTGATCCATTACAGCATCAACGCTTGTTAAATTTGCTTCCATAATATTCTTCTTTGATTTTTAATGCTTTACTAATCTCTTTGGCTGGTGTCTTCTGTGTTTTCTTTTGGAAGCCATTAAATAAGATAACAATCCTTCCAGCATCAAAACAAAAGAACACACGGTAAATATTACTGTTGTATTCAGCTCTAAGCTCGTACAATCCATCTTTGATATGCTTAACAAATTTCTCGGATATACGATCTTTAGCTTTTAACATATCAAGTACATAGTATATCTTTCTGGCTTCATTCTCATTAAGCGTGTCCATGAAATCCCAGAAGTAATCTTTGTATGTAACTATTTCTCTTTCACCATCCATTCCACAAAGGTAGATAAAGTTTCAATATGTTGTAACTTTTAATCCGGATTTTATGTCTCTACTTCTGATTAACGTTGCAGACGTTAAAAAATAGGTTTCAAATTGCATCATTTTATCTCACAAAAGTATTTATATTTACCGACCGAAGATAATAATACGATGGAGAATTTACATAAATACTTCAAACGGGATATCAGTTGGCTGTCTTTCAACTATCGCGTTTTGCTGGAGGCGGAAGATGATGCGCTGCCTATCTATGAGCGTATCAAGTTTCTTTCTATCTATTCGTCCAATCTCGAAGAGTTCTACGAGATAAGGGTTGCCGAGCACCGGGGCGTGATCATGAAAAAGAATTTCACCGATGAGAGCGGCGCCGAAGCAGAAGAGACATTGGCCGAAATAACCGAAGAGGTGAACCGCCAGCAACGGGAATATTACCGTATCTTTTCAAAAGTATTGCAGGAACTGAACCGGCAGGATATCTATCTGTACCAGGACAGCAAGCCGGAACCCTTTCACGAAGAGTTTGTGCACAACTTCTTTAACGAAGAGGTCTTTCCCTTCCTTTCGCCAGTGATGATACAGGCGGGAGATATCCGTACGTTCATACGCGATCGCCGTCTTTACCTGGTGATCCGGATGATCAAGAAGAGCAAGCGGATGACGGAGCCGGATTACGTGCCTGAGTATTATTATGCCTTGATGAAGATCCCGTATGCGAAAGTTCCCCGTTTTATCGAACTGCCGTCGCATGAAGGGAAATATTATATCATGTTTATCGACGATATTATCCGGGCTAACCTGTCCAGCATCTTTCCGGGTTATGTGGTGGAAAGCTGTTATAGTATCAAGATCTCGCGGGATGCGGATATTTACCTGGACGACGAGAAAGGCGGCAATATCGTGGAGAACATCCGGAAGAAGGTGAAGAAACGCAAGATAGGCGCCTTGAGCCGCTTTATGTACGACAGCAACATGCCAGACGACTTTCTGGCGTTTGTCTGCAACGCTTTCGGTATTACGGCGGACGACCTGGTTCTGGGCGGCCGTTACAACAACCTGCAGGACCTGATCAAGCTGCCGAACCCGAAGGGGAAGGAGTTGGAGCAGGAGATCCCGTCTCCGATGCGCGTACCGTTCTTGGACGAGATGGGTTCGGTCTTCCGGGCGGTGAAGAAACGGGACATATTGTTGCATTTTCCCTACCAGTCTTTTGATTACCTGATCCGTTTCCTGATGGAAGCGGCGTTTGATCCGAAGGTAGACGAGATAAAGATTACGCAATACCGCGTGGCGGAAAATTCGGCAGTCATCAATACGCTGATCAGTGCCGCCCAGAACGGAAAGAAAGTAACCGTCTTTGTCGAGTTGAAAGCCCGCTTCGACGAAGAGAACAACATGAGCACGGCCGAGCGGATGGAGCAGGCGGGTATCCGCATCATCTATAGCATCCCCGGCCTGAAAGTACATGCGAAAGTAGCCGTTATCCTGCGCAAAGATACGGACGACGGTATTAAGCGGCGCGATTTTGCCTACCTGAGCACAGGCAACTTTAATGAAAAGACGGCGCGTATCTATTCCGATATGGCGTTGCTGACCTCAGATGCGGAGATGATTAAGGACATCAACAAGGTGTTTGCCGTCCTGGAAGGGAAGCTGCATGAGCCGACGTTCCGTCATCTGCTCGTTGCCCGTTTTAATATGGTACCGGAGCTGACGCGGATGATCCACCGGGAGATCGAGCATGTCAAGGCCGGTCGCAAAGGTCGCATCGTGTTGAAGATGAACGGACTGCATGACCAGCACATGATTAATGAACTGTATGAGGCCAGCGAGAACGGGGTCGAGATTGACCTGATTGTCAGGGGTATCTGCTGCTTGGTTCCTAACCAGCCGTTCAGCCGGAATATCCGGATTACCCGTATTGTGGATATGTTCCTGGAACATTCGCGTATCTGGTATTTCTATAATGACGGGCAGGAAGACCTGTTCCTGACTTCCGCCGACTGGATGCGCCGTAACCTGAACCGTCGTATCGAAACGGCTTTCCCGATATTGGATTCGGAGATAAAGGAGGACATTATCCATATTTTGCAGATACAGATGCAGGATAATGTCAAGGCTTGCCTGATAGACGAACAGTTGCGCAACAACTTCAAGCGTGATGACAAACCGGAGAAGGTGCGTGCCCAACTGGCTATTTATGAATACTTGAAAAATAAGATGTAGGCGGTATGGATATGTCTTCTTCCTGGACGTTCGTCCTGTTTAGTTTGGGTTGTGTTGCGCTGATAGCGGGCGCTTTGCTCGGTTTCCTGATCGGACGGCGGACGGGGAGCCGGCAGGAACGTTTCCGGCAGATCAAGGAAAAGATGAAGCGGAATAAGGCCATGCTCTGCCGGCAACAAAAGGAACGCTACGAATATGCCCGGCAAGTAAAGCGGTTGGAAGAAGAACTGCAACATCTGACAACCGAGTCCGAACAGTATCGTGAACGGATGTCCGATCTCGAATTTTACCAGCAGAAGCTGCGCGCAAGCGAACGGATCGACCTGGCCGATGCGAATGTCCTGTCTATGCTGATCCAGCTGAAGGAAGACCCCCTCCACACCAATCTGACCCGCACCGAATGGAACGAGATACTGCATTATACGGATATGCTCTTTAATCATATCCTGACCGACTTAAAAGAGAAGCAGGGGATCACCCGCCACGAACAGGAAATCTGCTGTCTTGTCAAATGGAACTTTTCCCGGAAGGAACAATTGGCCGTTTTCAACAATACCACCGATGCCCTGACCAAGTCGAAAAACCGCTTGAAGAAGAAGCTACAATTGGATGAAAAGACCGATCTGGACCAGTTTATCCGTTTATATTAGTTGTAAAAAGGCAATCCGATTGTCCGCCATATTGTGTGTCTGATATGGTTTTGAAGAGCTTATCTTTTTGTTTATCAGTTGTTTATTTGCTTGTTTGTTTGTCCGGTATCGTTTCTTCCTCTTCTTAAATCATCTCTCTACCTTTGCTCCGTGTGAATTTAGTTTTTAAGAAAACCTGATAGGAGATAATAGTATGAGAACACAATCTTTAATAATCGTGATCTTGCTCGTGCTGATAGGCGGGACGGCGTGTAACCGGTCATCAAAGCCGAAACAGTCCATTTTCATGAAACGAGCAACCGGATTTGCATACGAAGTTCTGGTCGTAATGGACAAAGATACATGGAAGGGAGAAGCCGGACGATTGTTGTATGGTCAGTTGACGGCTTCTATTCCGGGACTGCCGCAGAACGAACCGACCATGCGGGTGACGTATGCCGAACCGTCGCAGTTTGACGGCCTGTTGCGTTACGTCCGCAATATTATGGTAGTCCGGGTTAATTCGTCCCAATATACGAAAGTATCGGTCAATAAAGAGAAGGATCTATGGGCAACCGGACAGGAAGTCGTCACGTTGAACGCCCCTTCCTCTCAACAGTTGATGGAGTATCTGACGGAACACGGGACTTCATTGGTCGCTTATCTGGAGGGAAAGGAGCGTGAACGGGCTGCCGGTTATCTCGAGAGCGCACATAGCGCTTGGGTGAACGAGAAGGTGAAGGATCGTTTTAATGCCAGTTTATATGTGCCGGAAGAGATGTGTTCCTATAAGGATACGACGGATTTCTTTTGGGTGACGGATCATGGCAGGCAGGGGCGAACCGATCTGATTGTCTACAGTTTTCCTTATATCAGCGACCGGACGTTTACATTGGATTATCTTGTGTCGATGCGCGATTCCATTTTAGGAGAGCAGATACCGGGCGCTTTCCCTAATTCCTATATGACGACGGTCAAACGTCTTCCTCCTTCTTACGAGGCGATCAACCGGAACGGTGAATATTGCGGCGTAGTGAGAGGTTTGTGGGAACTGGAAGGCGATATGATGGGCGGCCCGTTCGTAAGCCATGCCTACCTGGACAAAAAGAACCAACGTGTCGTCGTGGCGGAAACCTTCGTCTATGCCCCGAATACGAAAAAGGCCAAACTGCTTCGGCGCGGGGAGGCGGCGCTCTATACGTTCAAGTTTAATTGATAGCTTGATTCTGATGGAATAACCTTGTTTAAATCAGTGTATTATTATGGTTGTACATTACCTTAAAATCGCTTTCCGCAATATGTGGAAATACAAGACACAGTCGTTTACCGGTATTTTCGGGTTAGCTTTCGGACTGGCCTGTTTCGTCCCTGCACTCTATTGGATGCATTACGAAACCTCTTACGACAGTTTCTATCCCGATGCAGAACATATTTACCGCGTCCATACCGTAGAAAAACAATCGGGGAAAGTGAATAAAGTCGCATCGAAGATTATGGAAAAGAAGATGCGTGAACAGTTTCCGGCAGTGGAAGCGTCTACCTGCCTTATGAGCGGTAAGGAAAACTGCCGTACCGAAGAAATACCGCACGTCCGGATGGACATGCTTTATGCCGACAATACCTTTTTCAGCATTTTCCCGCAGACGTTTCTCAGCGGAGATGCCGTGCAACCGTTGCAAGTTCTCAATAACATGATTCTTACGGAATCGATGGCCGTGCGTCTGTTTGGCGATGCGGACAAAGCGATTGGTCAGAAGGTGCAAAATACGATCAGGGCGGATTGGCCGCCTTACACGGTTACAGCCGTGATAAAAGACCTGCCGCCCAACAGTAACCTATTGTTTGATGCTATCATTAATCACGATATGCTGAAATCTTTCTCCGAGTTTCCGGAAGAGTCACAGTGGAAGATGTTCTTCATGGAGCTGTATGTGAAGTTCAATCCCCATGCGAACACAGGAGAAATAGCTGAACAGTTGCGCGATCTCGCTTCGCGGCTGGGCACCAACCCCGATATCGAGTTGCGGATGCTTCCTATCGGCGATGTCCGCCACAAACTGAATTCCGATGCGCCGTTTACTATGAACTTTATCGGGCTTTTTGTGGCGTCCGGGATCTTGTTGTTGTTTACGGCGATATTCAACTTCCTGAATCTGCATCTCGACCTTTTCCGCCAACGTATCCGCGAGTTGCGCTTGCGTACGGTGCATGGAGCGTCGGGCGGGCAACTCATCCGGCAGATGATGTTCGAATTAGTTTGTTCTATCCTTTTGGCTTTGCTTCCGGCTTGCTGTTTCGTTGTCATTGCCTGTCCGGTCTTTTCCGGTTTGCTTGGGATTGAGATCGGGATGGTGCAGGTCGTTCTGCTGCTTGTCGTTTGCGGTATAGGGGTGATGGTGTTGATGATGTCCGTCGGTTCTATTCTTTTCTGGCGGTTGAGCCGGTTGGCTATGCGTCCCCGGTCGGAAGGACAGGCAACCGGTAGGCCGGCATTGCGGCGTATGGCTGTTTCCTTGCAACTTGTCGTCAGTGTAGTTTTTATTGTCGCAGCATTGGTCGTGATGATGCAAATGAGTTTTGTCAACCATAAAGATTTAGGGTTCGACCGTCGCGGAATCATACAGTTGTCCGGGTTTACAGATTATTTGGGAAAAGTGGAGAAGGTCCTGATGCATGAGCTTATGGCTATCCCGCAAATCGAAAGCGTCACCGATGCCAGCTTCGAGCCTCAACATAAAGCGAGCCCCTTTACGACAGTCACCGATGTGGATTGGCCGGGAAAACCGGTATCCGAAAAGCCGGCTTTTAACCTACTCTTTACCGACAGCCGGTTTGCCGAGACATTCGGATTGGAAATGCTTATGGGGGAATGGTGGGACGAAGGTCAAACCAAGAAGATTGTCCTCAACGAAGAAGCTGTCCGGGTGATGGAACTTAGCGAACCGGTGGGCTCCATTGTCCGTATGCCCTCTTTTGAAGATAATTCTATGATGGAGAATTACGAAGTAGCGGGTGTGGTTCGTGATTTCCACACGCTGTCGCTCCGTAACCGCATCAGTCCGACTTTCTTCGTGCAATCTCCGATGCTCTATAATACCTTGTATCTCCACGTCACGCCCGGCCAGGAGATGGAGGTGATACGGCGGGTCACCGCTATGCTTCCCAATATCGATGCAACGTTGGTCGATGCCCACCTGACACCGATAAGCGAGTTGTACGACCGTCTCAACCAATCTGAGCAGGCAGGTTTGAAAATGTTTTCCGTCTTGGCGGTCGTCTGCCTGCAGATCTCCTTGTTCGGCATTTATGCCGTAGCCGCTGCAACTTCCCGGCGTCGCCGTAAGGAGATCGCCATCCGTAAAGTGGTGGGTGCTGAGGTGAACAGCATTGTCCGCATGTTTTTCCGTGAATACACTTCGCTGGTTGTCTTTGCGGGTGTTGTTGCACTTCCGCTGGCCTACATTGCCATGAGCCGTTGGCTGCAAGGATATGCCTATCGCACGAATATCCCCTGGTGGCTACTGGCGGGAGTGATTACGGGTGTCGTAGTGGTGGTTCTACTGACAGTTCTGGGACAGGTATTGAAGGCCGCCAACAGCAATCCGGCGGAGGTGGTGAAGAGTGAGTGAGCAGCTGAATACTGTTTGTTATTTCATACGGTAAAAACCGTTCAACCTTTCATTTATCTTTCGTGCGCGTTGGTTTACAAAGCGTGTGCGGATGAAGGGCTCACGGTGGAAAGTTCAGTACCCTTCATCCTCTGTATGAATTATAAATCAAAGTGTATAAGGGAAAAAGTGAACAGTTGAAAGGTTTGGGAGTAATGAATTATGAATTGTGAATTAACTTTCCACTGAATCCGCTCCCGTCCTATAAAATATAGCCTTAAGGGTAAAAAATATACCCCCTGACCTGTCCGTCAACAGGGTGTAGGGTAGCAGCAAAAAGGGTATAGGCTATTTGGGAAAAGGTCGTATCCTTTCCGAAAAAAGGTCGGCACCTTTTTGGAAAGGGACGCCGGCCGCTTTTTAAAGGGATGCCGACCGCATTGGGGAGAAAGGTGCACTTTTAAGAAGTTTTGAGCTATCCCGTTCCCGCGCTCCGACGCGGGATCGCATAATAGCCTGCCGCATCCTGAACCATAAATGATGATTTACCAGTTTGTTTATATCGACCGTTGGTAACT
>OGZX01002550.1_pt1 | contig 14330 bp, 10 predicted proteins | sample 1576881 | NCBI WGS metagenome assembly OGZX01 (sample SAMEA3541542, study PRJEB24748) | human gut metagenome | biome: human gut; feature: human-associated habitat; material: faeces | place: China | collected 2012
GGGAGCCGGACGCCGGCAGATTGTGGCACAATTCCTTTGCGAGTCGCTGGTGACGAATGGGATTGCCTTTATCCTGGCTATCGGGCTGATGGAGGCATTGATGCCTGCTTTTAATAATCTGACCGGTCGTGACCTGGGTTTCTCCGTATGGGTCACTACATCGCTGGGATGGATGCTGTTACTTATTTTTGCGCTGGGAGTGTTTTTGTCTGGCTTCTATCCGGCCACGATCCTTTCCGGCATTAAACCGATCCGGATGTTGAAAGGAAAGTTTACCCATACGAAGAATGCAACGATTACACGCAAGGTACTGGTTGTATTGCAGTATACGGCATCGCTGACCTTGCTTTGCGGAACGCTGATTGTGTATGCACAGCTGCAGTTTATGCGGGATGCTTCGCTGGGGGTTCGTGTGGATCAAACATTGGTGTTAAAGTTTCCGGCCCATTGTGAGGAGTTGTCTACGAAGCTGGAGGCAATGAAAAGAGAGTTGAGGTCTTTGCCATCTGTGAAAAATGTAACTGTCTCCGGAGCTGTTCCGGGAACGGAGGTCACCGATTTCCTCTCTATTGTTCGTCTGAGTGATGCCACGAAGCAAACCCGGTTGTTGGAAATGCTTAACTGCGATGTGTATTATCTGGATGCGTATGATTTGAAGTTTGTTGCCGGCCGTGGTTTTGCCGAAGATTTCGGAGGAGATGTTTATAATATCGTCTTGAATGAAGCTGCCGTCCGTACGTTGGGTTTTGCTTCTGCCGATGCTGCCATCGGGGAACGTCTTTCTGTAGAGACTGTTGACCAGCCAATGCAGATTATCGGTGTGGTGAAAGATTATCATCAGCAATCCCTGAATAAGGATTACACTCCTATCTTGTTTGCCTTGCATGATAAGTTGAACTGGATGAAGCAACGCTACATCTCTGTGGTAATGGAAAACGGTAATCCCCGTGAATTGGTGAAACAGGCGGAGTCTGCCTGGAACCGTTATTTCCCCGACTCCAGTTACGATTACTTCTTCCTCGACCAATTCTTCGACCAGCAATATCGTCAGGATGAAGTGTTCGGCTTGATCGTTGCCCTCTTTGCCATACTGGCTATCTTTATTTCCTGTATGGGACTTTGGGTCTTGGTGATGTTCTCTTGCTCGACCCGTGTCCGTGAAATGGGCATTCGTAAAGTGTTGGGTGCATCAAAAATACAGCTGTTCTACGAGTTGGGACGTGAGTTCTTTATCCTGATCGGCATTGCGATAGTCATCGCCCTTCCTTTGTCGTGGTGGGTAATGGATGGATGGCTGAGTCATTTCACTTTCCGTACCGACTGGAAAACCTGGTTCTTCCTGGTTCCGGTAATTTTGTTGTGTTTGATTTCCTTGTTGACCATAGGCTGGCAGACTGCTAAAACAATCCTTAGCAAACCTGCACGGTCGTTGCGGTATGAATAATTCTCAAAGTAAAAGTCCCGGTTGTATGCCGGGACTTTTTGTATTTATATAGAAACTCTTTTTTATTCTATCGGCTCAAACGGCAACTCCGTGTCCTTCCGGTATCCGGAGCCGCTGAATGTAGCGATCAGGTCGCCTGCTTCATTCGTAATATTGACCTCACAATTGGCAAGCCTTTTGTGGCTGAACACTTCTTTTGCTTCGGCATAGAGGAATCCTTTGCTTTCCGCTTTGAAGAAGTTGATATTGGAGGTGATGGATAACGTAAGGCGTGCATGGCTGTTTGTTGCCGCAGCAAAGGCCAGATCGGCCAGTGTAAAAATAGCTCCACCCTGGCAGACGCCACCTCCATTCAGATGCATTGGCTTTATTTCCATACGGGCTTTAGCATAACCATTGCCCGTTTCTAATAATTCAACTCCGGCAAATAATGCAAATTTGTCGCCCTGAAGAAATTCGTTGATCGTCATATCCTGCTTATTTACTTAACTTCCATTCTGCTCCGTCCTTGGTATCCTTTATCTCAAATCCCATAGCTGTTAACTCATTACGGATTTTATCGGAAGTCGCCCAGTCTTTGTTCGCTTTTGCCTGTTGGCGGATTGTAAGTAATAAGTCTACCGCTTTACCGAATGTTTCATAACTATCGCCTCCGGCAGATGCTGCTTCGTCCTTCATTCCTAAGATATCGAAAAGGAACGTATGGAATACTTCCTGGAGTTCTTTCAAGTCTTCGGCAGAAATAGTTTCCTTACCGTCTTTTACCGAGTTGATAGCACGGGCGGCATCAAACAGATGAGAGATAACGATCGGAGAGTTCAGGTCGTCATTCAGTGCATCGTAGCATTTCTTACGAAGGTCTTTTACATCTACTGTCGAAGTCTCCGAAGCGGTCAGTTTTTGTAAATGATTATAAGCGTCCATCAAACGGCTCAATCCTTTTTCGGCAGCTTGCAGTGCTTCGTTGCTGAAATCTACCGTGCTGCGATAGTGGGCCTGCAGGATAAAGAAACGGATCGTCATGGCCGAATAAGCCTGGCTGAGCGTCTTGTGATCGCCTGAGAAGAATTCATCCAGCGTGATGAAGTTCCCCAACGATTTACCCATCTTCTGGCCGTTGATCGTGATCATATTATTATGCATCCAGTAATGAACCATATCGTCACCCTGTGAAGCCACAGCCTGCGCGATTTCGCATTCGTGATGCGGGAAAATCAGGTCCATACCGCCTCCATGGATATCGAAATGCTCTCCGAGGTATTTCTTACCCATGGCTGTACATTCGCAATGCCATCCCGGGAAACCATTACTCCACGGAGAAGGCCAGCGCATGATATGCTCCGGTTGTGCACATTTCCAAAGAGCGAAATCGATCGGATTACGCTTTTCTTCCTGTCCGTCCAGTGTACGGGTCGTGTTCAGCATATCCTCGATATTACGGCCGGAAAGAACACCGTAATTATGATCTTTATTATATTTCTCGACATCGAAATAAACCGAGCCTTCGCTTTCGTAAGCATATCCGTTGTCGAGAATCTTCTTTACCAGCTCGATCTGTTCGATGATATGACCGGAAGCATGTGGTTCGATGCTGGGAGGAAGGACGTTAAGAGCTTCCATCGCCTTGTGGTAACGGTTTACATAAAACTGTACCACCTCCATCGGTTCCAATTGTTCCAGGCGGGCCTTTTTCGCTACTTTGTCTTCGCCATCATCGGAGTCATGTTCCAGATGACCAACGTCGGTTATGTTGCGTACATAGCGTACTTTATATCCTATATGAGTAAGATAACGGAACAACAGGTCGAATGTGATGGCCGGACGGGCATGTCCCAGATGCGCATCTCCGTAAACCGTCGGTCCACAGACATACATGCCTACGTGGGGTTCATGCAACGGAATAAACTGTTCCTTCTTTCTTGTGAGCGTGTTGTAAATACTTAATGGATGTTCCATATCTGTTTTATACTTTAAAGGTTGCTTTGCTTTCTCCCGTATTTTCATAACCGGAAGGAAGACAGACCGCAAAGATAGTGTCTTTGTCTATTTTGAGCAATCTTCGCAGCAACCTTTTAATACGTAGTTGATACTTTCCAGGGTGAAATTACGTGGTAGCTGTACGGTTGGGACGGGAATATTCCGCAGACAGAAGGTCCTGTGACATTTCTGGCAATAAAAGTGCGCATGCAGTTCTTCTATCGAACAATTACAATCTTCGCCACATACCGAGTATTTCAACGAGCCTGATCCGTCGTCGATGCAATGGATCAGGTGGTGATCGAGAAAAAGATTGATAGTTCTCGACACGGTCGATTTATCTACCGTATCCAGATAATTCTCCAGGTCGAGCAGGCTGAAGGCCCGTTCAAACTCCATCATTGCTTTTAATACAAGCAGGCGGATAGCCGTCGGTTTGATCTCTCTCTTGTTCAATATGTCTAAATAAGCATCCATATCAATCCTGTTTATTAGTCTTTAAAATTCTTACGGCATTAAGGATGGCCAATAGAGCGACACCAACATCTGCAAAAACAGCCTCCCACATGGTTGCTACACCTCCGGCTCCCAGGATCAATACAATCAGTTTGACGCCGAATGCCAACGCAATGTTCTGCCATACGATACTGCGTGTGAACTTACCGATACGGATCGCCGTAGCCACTTTGCTGGGCTGGTCGGTTTGTATCACTACGTCTGCCGTCTCTATCGCCGCATCGCTTCCCAGTCCACCCATCGCAATGCCTATGTCGCTCAGGGCAAGCACCGGAGCGTCGTTGATGCCGTCGCCCACAAAGGCTATCCGGTTCTCCGGATTCCGTTTCAGTTCTTCCAGGTGAGCGACTTTGCCTTCCGGAAGGAGATCGCCGTATGCATGCGGGATTCCCAAACGGCTAGCTAATTTAGAAACAATTATTTGTTTATCTCCGGATAATATCTCCAGGTTATTAATATTTAATTCTTTTAATCGTTTGATAGCTGTTGCGGCATCCTCTTTGGGTGTATCGGCCAGGAGGATGTAACCGGCATACTGTCCGTCGATGGCACAGACTACGACTGTTTCGGGCATTTCGTTCAACCGGGAGAAAAGTAAGTTTCTCTCGGAAGAAATTTCATTTTCATTCGAATGAAATATAATTTCTTCCGAATCCAGCAAGCGGGTGTTGCCTACTAACACTTCTTTTCCGTCAATTACGGCTTTTAACCCGTAGCCTGCCAGTTCGGTTGTATCAATGGTCGTGTCGATTTCCGTTTGTTGCTCACGGGCATAGGCCAGGATCGCCTTGGCGATCGGATGATTGCTACGGCTTTCGACGGAGGCGACGACGCGGAGCAGTTCCTTTTCCGATATATGATCGGCGGCAGATAAGGATTGTACCTCGAATATCCCTTTGGTCAGTGTCCCGGTCTTGTCGAATACGACTGTATTGATTTTGGTGATGGCATCCAGATAGTTGCCCCCTTTAAATAAGATTCCTTGCCGTGAAGCAGCCCCGATCCCGCCGAAGTAGCCCAATGGGATACTGATAACTAGTGCACAAGGGCAAGAAATAACCAAAAATACAAGTGCCCGGTACAACCAGTCGTTGAAAATGAACAGGAAATCCGGTTGTATCAGTGAATATAAATAAGGAAGTAAGACGATCAGTAAAGCCAGGCCGGTTACGATCGGTGTATAAATACGTGCAAATTTTCGGATGAACAGTTCCGCCGGAGCTTTTCGTTCCGATGCATTCTGTACCAGTTCGAGAATACGTGCCAATGCACTTTGGTTATACGGTTTTGTCACTTCTATCCGAATCACTTTGTCGGTTACGATCATACCAGCCAAAACCTCTTCATCCCGGTGAATATTACGCGGCATACTTTCTCCGGTAAGGGCGGCTGTATTGAATGCGGCAACCTCACTTAATAACTTCCCGTCAAGAGGAACTCTTTCTCCCGCTTTCACTTCAATGATTTCTCCGGGAAGAACTTCTGTAGGAGCAAGGGTAATCTGTTTGTTATTGCGGATGACCGTTGCCGTTTCAGGCCTTACATCGAGCAGGGCACTGATATTTTTGCGGGCTTTAGCTACCGCATTATCCTGGAAGATCTCGCCGATGGAGTAGAATAGCATAACGGCAACCCCTTCCGGATATTCACCGATATAGAAAGCTCCGAGTGTGGCAATACACATAAGTGTGAATTCACTGAAAACATCTTTTTCCCGCATACTCTCTATCGCTTCCTTCATTACGGGTAGTCCGACTGGCAGATAAGCCAATAGATACCAGATGAACCTTACCAATTCTTTCCTGAACATTTCCGCTTCTGTTTGCTGCATATAGATCCCGGCCAATAACATGACGAAAGAAATAGCCGGAAGCAGGTAGGGGGAAATGTGATGTTTCTCCTGAGAATGAGCGTGGCAATTAGAATTACAACTACAAGAATGTCCCATATCTTTACCTGTTTTATTCGTTTACTGATACAAAGGTAGACAGAATGGAGTGCAACTAGGTTGCAAAGAATTTGTATATTTGTCCGGTTAATAACTAGATAATAAATAATATGAAAAACTCAATTGCTGTTTTTAGTACTTTACTTTGTTTTGTGCTGTTGTGTTCCTGTGCACAAACAAAGAATCCGTACGATTTATCGAATTTCGGTCTTGTTCCTGATACTAAGGAGAATGCTTCCCCGCTTATGGCAAAAGCATTGGAACAGATCGCCGCTTCTCACACATCGGATGATACGATCCGGATCGTTTTACCCAAAGGACGTTATGATTTCTATCCAGAAGGAGCTGCACAAAAAGAGTATTTTATCTCCAACCACGATCAGGATAATCCGAAATTGGTAGGACTTCCTTTCGAGAACATGAAGAATATTGTCTTCGACGGACAAGGCTCGGAATTGATATTCCATGGCCGTATGTTGCCTGTTTCGCTGATAAGTTCGGAAAACTGTACACTGAAGAACTTCAGCATCGACTTCGAAAACCCGCATATCAGCCAGGTGAAAGTGCTGGAAAACGATACGGTAGCCGGAGCGATTACTTACGAAGTGGCTCCCTGGGTTCAGTATGAAATACGCGACAGTGCATTTGTAGCTAAGGGTGAAGGTTGGGAACACTCACCCCGGTGGGGAATTGCCTTTGAAGGCAATACCAAACGTCTGGTTTATACTACCAGTGATATCAGTGTAGGAGCTCAGGGTGTAACAGAGTTGTCTCCCCGTGTGATCAAGTCTACTAAATGGAAAAATAAGAAATTGATCCCCGGAACAGTTGTTGCTATGCGTGGTTACGGTCGTCCTACACCGGGCATTCTTGTTTCTTACGATACGAATACGACGCTGGATAATATCCAGGTGCACTATGCAGAAGGAATGGGCCTGTTGGCTCAGATGAGTGAAAATATTACGTTGAATAAATTCTCCGTATGTCTTCGTGGCGACAGTGATCCGCGCTACTTCACCACTCAGGCAGATGCTACCCACTTCTCCGGTTGTAAAGGAAAGATCATTTCTGTAGGTGGTCTGTACGAGGGGATGATGGACGATGCGATCAACGTACATGGCACTTATTTAAAAATCCAGAAACGTGTGGACGACAAAACGCTGATCGGTGAATACATGCATTCGCAAAGTTATGGCTTTGAATGGGGCTTCCCGGGTGATGCTGTACAGTTTATCGATTCCAAGACAATGGAAATTATCGGTAACCAGAATAAAGTGGCCTCTATTAAAGCAATCGATAAACCGAGTGTGCATGGAGCAAAACAGTTTGAGATCGTTTTTGAAGAAAGTATCGATCCTGCAATCAGCGAAGCAGGAACATTTGGTATCGAGAACCTGGAATGGACACCTGAAGTGTACTTTGCCGACAACATGATCCGTAATAACCGTGCCCGCGGTTCCCTGTTCAGTACTCCGAAAAAGACAGTAGTTGAAAACAATGTATTTGATCATACTTCCGGTACGGCAATCCTGCTATGTGGCGATTGTAACGGTTGGTTTGAAACAGGTGCCTGCCACGATGTATTGATCCGTAACAACAAGTTCATCAACTCATTGACGAATATGTTCCAGTTTACGAATGCCGTTATCTCGATCTACCCCGAAATACCTGACCTGAAAGATCAGAAGAAATATTTCCATAGCGACATCGTGATCGAGAATAATGAGTTTGAAACATTCGATGCTCCGATCCTGTATGCCAAGTCGGTAGACGGACTGATTTTCAGGAATAATACGATCAAGCAGAACAACCAGTATCCGGCTTTCCACTGGAACAAACATCGTTTCTTCTTTCAGCGTGTAATCAACTCTGAAATCAAAGATAATCAGTTTGATGGTGGATTTGATGGGAAACGGGATGTGAGAACTGAAAATTGATATTTTGCGATATCTCTACATGTGGTTTTTAGAGAAAAACCCTTCACCCTTCACTTTTTGATGGTCAATATTTTGATTTAGATAGTATTAGCGATCAATATGTAGGGTGAATGGTTTTGCAAAAAGGTGAATGGTTTGAATGCTATTTTAGCCTGCTTTCTTACTGCTTTTTGGCCAATTTGAGACTGTAATTCAGCTCCGATTCGGCTTTCGTAAAGTCATCACCCAGAAGTGTTAACGTAGAATCGTTTTCGCAGAGGAAGTTCATCACTTCATCCCCATTGTCAGAGACCAGTTGCCATACGGTTGCATTATCGTCACCAGGTATCCCTTTTAGAGTAAGACGTTTGCCGTTGGTAACGAATGTGACATCTTTACCGTCTTCCGCTTCCAGGTACGTTTGTGAAAGGGTGAAAGTGCCGTCTCCACTATGTTCTCTGCTACGGATAGTCAGGTCGTAACGGATACCCGGACAATCGGCACAGGGAAGTAAACCTTCGTAAGTAAGAGTTTGCACGGCTCCTAACGAGCTGTCAGCTTCCGTCTTATTCTGGCGGTAGATTTCTGTTCCGCGTTGGCTGATAGTCCATACGCCATCGATGGAACGTACATTTTTTGTATCGTCGTCTTCTACATTCCAGGCGTAGCCTCCGGCAGGCAATGAACGGCGGTCGAGTACTTCGCTCGGTTCTCCGGTTGAAAAGAACAGTTCGGCTTTTAATGAGTCCGGGCTGAATACGAGGTAAGCGGACGATTTACCGTCGATTGCTTCCAAACGTATACCTGATTCGAAAAGACGGATACAGTTTTGCTGTACTTCCGACCATGTATAACCTGCTGAACCAATACATCCGTGTTCATCTTTATCGTTGCCGACTAATTCGGCAGTTACCTGTTCTTCCTGGAGTTCTTGTTGAGTTTTCTTTTGTCCGCAGGCGGAAAGTAGTCCTGCACATAAAATAAAGGCAGCCAGCATGGGCCTGTTGTTTGCTCTTTTCATCGGAATGAATGTCTTTAATTTGTTTATAAACGGAGATCAATACGATCTATAATGAAACAAAGGTAAGTTATTTTTTGTTTCTTTGTGGTTTGAATAAAAAGATTAAGCCTGTAAGGAATGAGAATATCCATACTTATCGTTGCCCTTTTGATGATTATCCGTTTGTCGCCTGTGGAGGGACAGAACGAGGCGGTATCCGATAGCCTGCCGCAGAAGATGTCGATTATCGAGTACAAATTCAACCCCAAGCATCTGATCCTTCCTGCGTCTCTGATCACTGTCGGAGTGGTGGGGACGGCCATCGACGGAATGAACGATTTTCACCTTTTCTCCCGTAAAAGCGATGTGAAGAAAATCCGGGTGGACGATTATCTGGAGTGGGGAATGCTGGGTTGGGTTTTCGTTTGCGATCTGATGGGAAAGGAGAAGCATAATTGGGTGGATCAGCTCTTCCTGGTGACAATGGCTGAAGGAATGAATGCAGTGATGACCCGTGCCCTGAAGTATTCGGTAAATGAAACCCGTCCTGACGGAGGTCCCTATTCGTTTCCTTCCGGCCATACGGCCAATGCATTCCTGGGGGCACATATAGCTTATAAAGAGTTTAAAGACAGTAGTCCCGTATTGGCTTATTCAGGATATGCAATAGCGTTGTTCGTAGCCGGCTCACGGCTGTATAACAACCGGCATTGGGTGGCCGATGTGGTAGCGGGAGCCGGTTTTGGTATCCTTTCTGTCGAATTAGCTTATCTTACTTATTTCCCTATCCGTAATGCCATTGCGCGCAAGGTAAACCGTAAAGCGGCTAAGAACATGGTTATTGCTCCAACATTCAATGAACGGGGAGGGGGACTTTATTTCTCTTATTCGTTTTAAGATAACCGCTCGTTAATAGCCAATAACTCCTCTATGTGTGTCCGGTCGTTGCTTAGGCGCGGTATTTTGTGTTGACCACCCAGCTTACCCTTCTGTTTAAGCCATTCGTAGAAGGCGCCTTCGTGGGCTACCGTTATTTCGAGGGGTTGAAGAGATATTTCTTTATAACGCTTGGCTTCATAATCGGAATTCAGTTCTTGCAAGGTCTTGTCCAACAGTGATGCGAATTCTTCCAGCGAAGGCGGCATGGTTTCAAACTCGATAAACCATTGGTGACGGCCTTTGGCTTTATCTAGCATAAAGAGCGGAGCAGCGGTATATTCTTTTACTTTAGCTCCGGTCCGGATACTTACCCGGCTGATTGCTTTGTCGGCATTATCCACCATCAACTCTTCTCCGAAGGCATTGATATAATGCTTGGTTCTTCCCGAAATAACGAATTTATGCGGGAAAAGGGAGGTAAAACGAACCGTATCGCCGATCTGATAACGCCATAATCCACCGGAAGTACTTATCACCATTGCATAATTTTTCCCCGTTTCTACAGCTTCCAACGGCAGGATGGTCGGGTTGGAAGTCCCTACCTCCGACATAGGAATGAACTCGTAGAAAACCCCATAATCCTGCATCATCAACAGGCTCTGGTCTGCCGGGTCATCCTGTATGCCGAAGAAACCTTCCGATGCGTTGTAGGTCTCCATATAATGCATCTTATTCGAAGGGATCAACGATTTATATTGCTCCCGGTAAGGTTCGAAACTGATGCCGCCATGGAAGAATATTTCCAGGTTGGGCCATACATCACTCAGGTATTCCCGTCCGGTCTTTTTCAGAACCGATTTAATCAGGACCAGCATCCAGGAAGGAACGCCGGAAAGACTGTTCACATCTTTATTCCATGTACTGTCGACGATTGCTTTTATTTTGCTTTCCCATTCGTCCATGAGGATGATCCGTTTGGCCGGAACACGCATGAGGTTGACCAGCGGGTTCAGGTTCTGTAACAGAACAGCCGACAGGTCGCCGCAATGAGAATTTTGATTGAGAGGGGAGGGGCTGTGGCTTCCTCCGAGTATCAGTCCTTTTTTAGAGAAGAAGTGGCTTTCGGGATTATTCCGGAGATAGAGTGAAACGGTGTCGAAACCACCTTGATAGTGACAACCGTGAAGTACCTCGCGGGTGACAGGTAGGAATTTACTTTTGTCGTTTGTGGTACCGCTGCTTTTAGCGTACCACTTGACGACCGAAGGCCAGAGAATATTCCTTTCTCCATTGATCATCCGTGTCACATAAGGCTTGATATCATCGTAGGTCTGAAGCGGGACACGCTCACAGAAATCGCTGTAATTGCGGATACTTTTGTAATCGTATGTCAGACCCCATTCGGTATTGCGTGCGGTCGACAACAGAGAACGCAATTGCTTGCGTTGGAGCAAGTCGGTGTCTTGCCCGTATTTCTCTATTTCTTTCTGCCGATGCCGGAAGAGTAGTGATATCGTATTTGTTAAAATATCCATGCTCCTTTTATTTGTATAGGTTGCAAATGTAGGCATTCTCTTTTTATTTATATCTTTGTCGTATACATAATTAACAAAACAATGAAAATAGGTATCCTTTCTTCCGGGGGTGATTGTCCCGGTATAAACGCTACGATTCGCGGTGTAGGTAAAACTGCCATCATGCATTACGGCATGGAAGTAATAGGTATCCATAGTGGTTTTGTTGGGCTGCTGAACAAAGATATTCAATCGTTCGACGAACGTAGTCTTTCCGGCATTCTGAATCTGGGCGGGACGATCCTGGGTACTTCCCGCGAGAAACCATTCCGTAAACTGCTCGCTTCGGGCGAAAGTGAAAAGCCTCAGGTTATTATACAGAATTATGAAGAATTAGGATTAGATTGTCTCGTCTGTATTGGTGGAAACGGTACGCAGAAAACAGCAGGAATGTTGTCTGCCCTGGGACTGAATATAATAGGTGTTCCGAAGACGATCGATAATGACGTGTGGGGTACGGATATCACTTTCGGTTTCGATACGGCCGTTAATATTGCGACGGATGCGATCGACCGTCTGCATTCGACTGCCAGTTCACATAAACGTGTGATGGTGGTAGAGGTGATGGGACATCATGCCGGATGGATCGCCCTCTATGCCGGGATGGCAGGGGGAGCGGATGTGATCCTGCTTCCTGAACTCGGATATGATATGGACAGGGTAAACGAAACGATCCTCGACCGTGCCCATCGGGGTAAACCTTATTCTATCGTTGTTGTCGCCGAAGGGGTAGAAACGCCCGACAAGAAACGTCCGTCCGATTATATCACCCGCACGATCGAAGCGGCTACCGGTATCGAATGCCGCGATACGGTTTTAGGCTATATCCAGCGCGGCGGCAACCCTTCTCCGTTCGACCGTAACCTGGCTACCCGTCTGGGTGGACATGCTACAGAACTGATCGCAAACCGCCAATTCGGACAGATGGTATGTATGAAAGGGGACAAAGTGGAATCGATTGCCTTGTCGGAAGTGGCAGGCAAGCTAAAACTGGTCACTCCGGAAAATGACCTGATTATTCAGGGAGAAAGAATGGGAATTTCGTTCGGTAAGTAATTACCGGACTTCTTCATTGATGGTGGCATCAATGCATTCCGTTTTTTTGTTTGTCGGTAGTTCTACGGAAGTCTGCTCGGATGAAGGCTCTTCTTCCGGTAGATCCTCAAATTCATGCTCGGCAGTATTTTCCCCTGTCTGTTTCTTTTTCAGTTCGGAGATGAACTGCTGAAAGGCTTTATCGGTACGCAGTTTCTTGATGGCCATCTTGGCGGCATTCTGTTGTGACTCTTTTTTGGAATAACCGATACCGACGCCGATCTGCATGTCGGATAAGGTTACACCTGTCTGGAATACAGGGTTACCGTCATTGTCGGAAAACGATTCTATCAGGTCGAATGTTACCTCCAGTTTATTCTTCTGGCTCCATTCTATCAGGCTCGATTTGAAGTTCACCTCTTTGCGGGCTATATTATCCAGATCGATGTATCGTTTGATGATCACATGGTCGATAAACCGGTAACAGGCGCGATATCCCTGATCCAGGTAGATAGCTCCGATCAGTGCTTCCAGTGCATTACCATACATGTGATTGTTGTGTGAGCTTAGTTTAGCCGAATAAACGACCATTTTGTCGAGTCCCAGCTCAACAGCCACGCGGTTGAGTGTCTCGCGTTGTACGATCTTTGAACGGGTATTGGTCAGGAAACCTTCCCGTTTGTTTTGAAAATGTTTATATACAATGTCTGCTACGATGGCATCCAATATGGCATCACCCAAGAACTCCAGACGTTCGTTATTCAGCCATTTGCCGTCGCTGTCTTCGATAGAGGAAGATTTATGCAGGAAGGCTTGCTCATAAACGTGGATGTTATCGGGGTAAAATCCCAGTATCTTATATAAAGAAGAATAAGGCTCCTTATTTTTATGTTTTAGGAGCCTTATCTTTTTGTATAATTGTGTAAACACGTTACTTCACAAATTTTTTAACAATAGCACAAGCATTGTGGCCACCGAATCCAAATGTATTGGATAATGCAGCCCGTATTTCTCTTTTTTGAGCTTTATTGAATGTGAAATTCAGTTTATAATCTATTTCAGGATCATCGTCGCCATCAGCGTGGTTGATCGTCGGAGGAATGATACCGTCTTTTATTGCCATGATGCATAACATGGCTTCGATAGCTCCTGCTGCACCTAATAAATGACCGGTCATTGACTTCGTTGAACTGATATTCAGTTTGTAAGCATGATCTCCGAACACATCTTTGATCGCTTTTACTTCTGATATATCTCCTACCGGAGTAGATGTTCCGTGAACATTGATATAATCGATCTCTTCCGGAGTCATTTCTGCATCTTCCAGTGCATTACGCATCACTAACTTTGCTCCTAATCCATCAGGATGAGAGGCAGTCAAATGGTATGCATCGGCAGACATTCCTGTTCCGGCGATTTCAGCATATATTTTAGCTCCACGTGCCAAAGCGTGTTCCATCTCTTCCAAGATCAAACATGCTCCACCTTCTCCCATGACGAAACCGTCGCGACTTGCGCTGAATGGACGAGAAGCTGTTTCGGGTGAATCGTTACGGGTTGACAGCGCATTCATTGAGTTGAACCCACCGACACCAGAATCTGCAATAGCTGCTTCCGCACCACCTGTCACGATTACATTAGCTTTACCCAAACGGATATAGTTGTATGCATCGCTGATTGCATTGGTAGAAGAGGCACAAGCCGACACTGTTGCAAAGTTAGGACCACGGAATCCATAAAGCATGGAGATATGTCCGGCTGCGATATCCGAAATCATCTTTGGGATGAAAAACGGGTTGAATTTCGGTCCGATCGTATCTTTTATCTTCGCATATCCTAATACTTCTTCGTCAAATGTCTTGATACCGCCGATACCTGAAGCAAAAATAACGCCGATACGGTCCTTGTCCTCTTTGTCCAAGTCCATAGCAGCATCTTCGATTGCTTGTTTTGCGGCACTTATTGCAAATAAACTATAACGGTCACATTTACGGGCTTCCTTACGATCCATTACTGATAACGGATCGAAGCCTTTAACTTC
>OGZX01002551.1_pt1 | contig 14326 bp, 8 predicted proteins | sample 1576881 | NCBI WGS metagenome assembly OGZX01 (sample SAMEA3541542, study PRJEB24748) | human gut metagenome | biome: human gut; feature: human-associated habitat; material: faeces | place: China | collected 2012
AGGTTCGTTTGCCGGGGAGATCGCATTGCCTAAAGGGGTAAGTTTTATTCCTCCGAAATCGAAAGTGGAATCTACACCTTTGAGGTTGTCGAATTTCCCATTCGACCGGATTCCGAAAGATCAGTATACCAGACAGAAATTTGCTAAGTCTAATTCCAGTGTGGTAACTGTAAGAGTGAAAAAATTTACAGAAGAAGATACTCCTTTGGCTTTCAGAAGTTATTTAAGTCTTTATACGGCAGATCAGGATAATGGAAAAAGAAAATACTCTACTTTTGAAAGTAGTTTTTATGTTTCCCAATTGATAAAGACCGGAAATGTATCACCGGCTTCTTTCGATGCAGGGAAAAAACAGGCCGGAGACTTTTTCTATGTACATAACGTGAAGGGGGCCGATGCCGGATTGATTGTCGGTGCTGTTGCTATCGGAGCTGCAGGTATTGTCATTGAATCGACGTTAACTCCTAATTCATATTGATTTGCCTGAAGGAGAGTTGAAAAAAATGGAGGATATGAGGAAGTGGATATTTTTAGTTTATGCATGTGGAATCCTGTTTGGGTTAAGCAGCTGTTCATCTTATTATTATTCGACACTGGCCTCTAATGACCGGTCCGGAAGTTATAATGTCAATAATGACTTTGTGATCGAGAATGATAGCGTGTGCATTATCTATAGTTTTTACGGAGAGGATGGTCCCGTTTCGGTTATTATTCAAAATAAGCTGGATGAGCCTTTATTTGTCGATTGGGAGCGTTCAGCTTTAATAGTAAACGGGAGAGCTACGAGTTACTGTAAGGACGCTGTTCCTATTGAAGGAGTTACCGAGTCTTCTTCATATGGGAGCACCTATAACTGGGATCGGCAGTACGGCTCGGTAAGCAGTCGTTCGCGTGGTACTTTCTCCGGAGAGATGCAGGTTCCTAAAGGGATCGAGTTTGTACCACCCCGTGCCCAGATCGAATCATCCGATCTGACATTGAATAAATTGGTTTTCGATATAATATCACGTGAAGAGCTGATCGACCAGCGTTTTGCAAAAGCGGACGGTAGTCATGCCCGTTTGAAAGCAAAAAAATTCAGGGAAAGTAATAGTCCTTTACAGTTAAGAAGTTTTCTTGCTTTTTTTACCGGAGGCGAAAATGGACGGGAACGTCATTATTCTTATTATGAGACTTCTTTCTATTTGTCAGAATTGGTAAAAGCGGGTAATCTGGCCCCCTCTAACTTTCAGGCCTGGCGGGATGAGTCCGGAAATTTTTTCTATAATTGCGATTATAGAAGTAGACGCATCGGATGGATTTGGGGGGCGGTGGCTTTGGGTGCTGCCGGATTGACTACCGTTATATTGCTGGCAACAAAACACCGTCGCTTGATATGCCCGATATGCCTCATTTTTAACTTATGATGAAAAATATAACTGATTTGAAAACTGTCCGTCTCAGTGATGACCTGAATGCTGTCGTGATTCTGGACCAAACCCGGTTGCCTGCTGAAGAGTGTTATTTGGAGTTGTCTTCGGCAGAGGAAATATGGGATGCGATTTACAAGTTGAAAGTACGTGGTGCGCCTGCTATAGGAGTAGCTGCTGCTTATGGGATATATGTGTGCAGCAGACTGATTCAGGCCGGATCGTTTGATGAGTTTTATACGGAGTTTCACCGTATTAAGAATTATCTGGCAGGTGCTCGTCCTACGGCTGTCAATCTGGTCGCCGCTCTGGAGCGGATGGAGAAAGTTGTGCTGAATAATGTTTCGGCAACGGTGCCTGACCTGGTAGAGTTACTACATGGGGAGGCGATGGCCATTCGTGAGGAAGATGCAGCTGCATGTCGGCGTATCGGTGAATATGGCTTGTCGCTGTTGCGTCCGGGAATGGGGATTCTGACCCATTGTAATGCCGGACATCTGGCTGTTTCCGAATATGGGACGGCGCTGGCACCCATTTATCTGGGAGAGGAGAGAGGCTATGGCTTCAAGGTTTTTGCTGATGAAACCCGTCCGTTGCTGCAGGGAGCACGGCTCACTGCTTATGAATTGCATCGGGCTGGAGTAGACGTTACGCTTATCTGTGATAATATGGCTTCGTCTGTTATGCAGAAAGGGTGGGTGCAAGCTGTTCTTGTCGGTTGCGACCGGATCGCAGCTAATGGCGATGTTGCGAATAAGATTGGAACATCGGGTGTGGCTATACTTGCTCGTCATTATGGTATTCCTTTTTATGTTTTGGGACCTACTTCAACGATCGATATGCAATGTCCCGATGGGAAATCCATTGTTATTGAGGAGCGCGATCCTGATGAAATAACAAAAATGTGGTATATACATCGTATGGCACCAAAAGATGTAAAGACATTTAATCCGGCTTTTGATGTGACACCCTATGAATTAATTACTGCAATCATTACGGAAAAAGGTATTTTTAATCCGGTAGATGGAGGAATTGAGTAATAGTGGATAATTCAGTATGGCTATAAGTGGGAACGCAGTGTTTTCAATGCCTCCGCCAGTTTCTTTTTAGTAACCTATTTGTGTTATAGTCAGTGTCTTGTGGAATTTTGTTAAGCGATAGAAATGGAGTAGAAAAAGAGATCTGTTTTCTGTTGAATTCAAAGAAAAATATTCTTTATGTAGAATAAGAAGACATATAAGTCTTTAATTGAATTTGATAAAAGTAACCTATTAGAGTAGTAGTATATTAATCTGTTTCAGGTTGTCAACGCAAGTGTATTGTTGATAATTAAGCCTTGAAATTCTTCTTATTTGTAGTTCTGCCAGAACTATGTCCTCCGTGTGCAAATGTATGAACTAAATTTATAAAAAACAAAGCAATAAATGCAAATTTATTTGTTTTGTTTGCTGATTTGTGCGTTAAATTTTGTTGTACAGACGTGTTCCCGTGTTAGTAGAGATGTTTTGTATCCAATTCCTGGTATTTTAGATTAAACTTGCTTGAATCAGTCCACATTTATATTAAAAACATTCCAATTTAATAGCGTAAATTATTTATTCATTTTGATAATCAGAATGTGTGATAAGCAATCACCATAGTTCTGGCAGGACTCGATGCCAATGTGAAAAATTGAAAAACAAAATAGCCGGATAAAGTTTCTTCAATGTGAATGTATTGTTAACCTATTAAAAAAATGTCTATGAGTGGATAAAATTAAACCCGGATTATTGCAGTATGTAATACTGAAACAGAAAGTTATACCTAAATATCTAAAGTAATCAATTATGACAATTTATTTCAAACCCAAGAGATTTGTTACCAAGAATGTACCATCTCTTATGCTAAGTTGTTTACTTATCTTCATTTTTTCTTGTTCAGATGATAAGACGAAGACTAATGGAAGTGGACAACCCTATGATCCGAATACTCCTGTCAAACTGGAAACATTTTATCCCGATTCGGGAGGAATGGCAACCAAGATGATCATTAAAGGTACGAATTTCGGTACAGATCCGGAAGCGATAAAAGTATATTATAATACCAAAAAGGCGGCAGTTGTACGTGCCTCCGGTAATATGCTTTATGTAATTACTCCGAGGCAACCCGGTGCAGAATGCCAAATATCTGTTGCAATAGGAAAAGACTCCCTTACTTTTGAAAACACATTTTCTTATACAACGCAGACTACGGTTTCTACTATAGCCGGAAAGCCGGTGGGAGGTGATGATGGACATGGTGAAATGATTGATGGAACATTGGCAGAGGCTTCTTTTGATCAACCCTGGTTCTTATGCGTGGATGCTGAGAAAAATATTTTTGTCAGCGAACGTCTTGGACATGCAGTTCGCCAGATTAATGAAGAAAAGAATGTAGTCAGTACATTGGTTAAGGGTTCAGGAAACTGTCCGTATCCTAATGCCTCTGCCACGGATGCAGAAGGCAAAACTGTTTTTGTAGCTTTAGACCAAGGTTCCCAGGGATTGATAGAGTTTGATCCTGAAACTCAGTGGGCCCCTAAAAGAATTAAACCCAGGGCTAAGGAAGGTACTCCTGCGTTTACACTGGACTGGATGCATTCGGTCGCTCCTAATATAAATGACGGGTTAATCTATACACGTGCTTATAACGGGCAACTGGTTCGCTTTGACCCGAGAACAAAATCTGCAGAAAAGTTGGACGAAGGCTTGTTGAGTAGTTCCGATAGCTTTGTTAGTTTTGATACCCTTGAACCTGATATGTTGTATATCTGCTATTCGGCTAAACATTGTATATATAGTTATAACATCAAAACAAAAGAACATGAACTTTATGCCGGTGTTCAAAATGAAAAGGGATGGCAGGATGGAGAACGGGAAGATGCCATGTTTAATGATCCGAAACAAATCTGCTTTGATGAAGACGGGGTGATGTATATCGCTGATGCCGGAAATCATGTAATAAGAAAAATCACACGTGATGGTGTGGTAAGTACTGTCATTGGTATTGCCGGTGTAAAAGGATATGTGGATGGTTCACCGGAAGATGCTTTATTTCAATATCCTACAGGGGTGGCTATCGACAAAGAGGGTACTATTTATGTCGGCGATGCAAGGAATAATTGTGTTCGTAAATTGGCTATAGAATAATCTAATAATTAAAACAAGTTTAAAATTGATGATATGAAAAAACTCTTCATCATACATATGTTGCTATGGTGTGCTATGGTTATGGTCGCACAGAAGCAAACATTTACGATACAAGGAACAATTATTGATCCGTCATTCAATAATGAACCGCTATCCGGGGTGAATGTCTATTTGAAAGATCGTCCGGGTGTTGGTACGGCTTCGGATATAGACGGTAAATTTTTTGTAAAGGCCAGCAAAGGAGATGTGATTGTTTTTACCTATCTGGGATATGATAATTTTGAATATCAGGTAGTAAAAGATGAAAAGAATCTGGTTGTCAAAATGGTGACTTCATCGGTTCAGTTGGAGGAGGCCGTTGTTACTGCCATGGGGAGTAAGCAACGAAAAATTAGTGTGCTTAGTGCTGTTTCAACTGTCGATACAAAAGATTTGCAAGTACCGTCTACTTCAATCAACAACATGCTGGGAGGTAGAGTTGCCGGAGTTATATCTTTACAAAGTAGTGGAGAACCAGGCAAAAATATATCGGAATTCTGGGTTCGTGGTATGAGTACTTTCGGTGCTAACAGTAGTGCTTTGGTACTTATTGATGGGTTGGAAGGCGATTTGAGTCATATAGAACCTGCTGATATTGAAAGTTTTTCTGTACTGAAGGATGCCTCTGCAACCGCAGTATATGGGGTGAGAGGTGCTAATGGGGTTGTATTGGTGACAACCAAACGTGGAACGGTGGACCGTTTGAGAATTACAGCACGTGCAAATTTAACGGTATCTACATTGAAGCGCTTACCAGAATACTTGGGAGCTTATGATTATGCAAAATTAGCCAATGAAGCCCGGGTAGTATCAGGGTCTACTCCATTATATTCACCGATGGAAATGGATTTGATCAAATACCAACTTGATCCGGATTTATATCCTGACGTAAATTGGCAGAATGAGGTATTGAATAAGACTTCTTTACAGCAAACTTATTATATCAATGCACAAGGAGGAGGTAGTATTGCCCGTTATTTCATTAGTTTGGGAATGTCCGATGAAGGCGCAGCCTATAAACAGGATAAGAATAGTAAATATAAGGCCGGTTCCGGATATAATACATATAATTATAGAACAAATCTGGATGTTAATGTGACAAAAACAACCCAGGTCTATTTGGGACTTGACGGAACTTTGACTTCCAAAAAAGAACCGGGTATGGCGAATACCGATTATTTGTGGTATGCGCAAGCTGCTCTGACTCCGCTTACGATTCCTACTAAATATTCTAATGGTATGTTACCGGCTTATGGAACAGGTAGCCAGTACTCTCCTTATGTGATGTTGAACCATACGGGGATGAAAACATCTGAGACTTACTCCAATATGGTGACGCTTGCTTTAACTCAGGATTTTTCACCGATATTGAAGGGGTTGAAAGTGAAAATACAGGGTGCTTTAAATAATAAGAGTTACTATGATGAAACACGTTATGTTTTGCCCGATATGTATTATGCAGTGGGGCGTTCCACCGACGGGGAGTTAAAACTGGTAAAGAAAATCAATTCCGAAGCGGCTATGTTTGGTAATTATCAGAGACAATGGCGCAAATACCATTTTGAAGCGAATGTGAATTATGAAAATATGATCGGTGACGATCATCGTTTTACTGGGTTACTCTACTACTATATGAGTGATGAGAAAGACACATACAATGTAAACACAAGCATGGATGCGATACCTAAAAGGTATCAAGGGTTGTCCGGACGTGTGACATATGGTTTTAAAGATACCTATTTCGTTGATGCTAACTTTGGTTATACCGGCTCTGAAAATTTCCGTCCGGGACAACAATTCGGTTTCTTTCCTTCCGGTGCGGTCGGATGGGTTCCGACAAACTATGATTTTATGAAAAAAACTTTGCCTTGGTTGAACTTCCTGAAATTCAGATTCTCTTACGGGCAAGTAGGTAACGACCGTATTTCAGATAAACGATTTCCTTATTTGACTATTATCAATTCGACAGCCAATACAGGGTGGGGAAGTCGTTACTCCTGGGGGGTAAACGAGTCGATTGTCGGTGCGGATAATCTGGCTTGGGAAAAATCAACCAAAGCAGACTTAGGTATTGAAGGTCGTTTGTTTGATGAACGTGTGAATTTTGTTGTGGACTTCTTTAATGACCAACGCGAAGGTATTTTCCAACAGCGTACCCAGGTTCCTGATTTTGCAGGTATTATAACGATGCCTTTTGGTAATGTCGGACGTATGAGAAGTTATGGATCTGATGGGAATATTTCTTATACACAAACGTTTGGTAAGGACTTTACTTTTACGGTTCGTGGAAACTTTACCTATTCAACAAATGATGTTCAAGATTGGGAGCAGGCATATCCTAAATACGAATATCAACGTATTGCCGGTAATCCATTGAATATACAGAGAGGGTATATTGCTTTAGGGTTATTCAAGGATGATCAGGATGTGGCAAGTAGTCCTGCCCAGTTCGGTACGGTTCGCCCGGGTGATATCAAATATAAAGATGTTAATGGAGATGGAAAAATAACGACAGACGATAAAGTGCCGTTATCTTTTTCTGATTATCCACGTTTGATGTATGGTTTTGGGGGTGAGTTTAGGTATAAAAATCTGACCTTATCGGTGTTATTTAAAGGAACTGGTAATACGGACTATTATAAAGCAGGTTTACCTGACGGATATGGTAATTATGATGTATATGAAATGGGATATATACCGTTCCATAAAGCCGTGGTGGGTAATGTTCCGGCATTGGCTGGTATCCAGGGAAACCGATGGACTCCAGCCTGGTATTCGGGAGATCCGTCTACAGAAAATCCGGATGCTATGTTTCCTCGTCTGACCTATGGAAAGAATGAGAATAATACACAAGTTTCGACTTTCTGGAAAGGTAATTCCAAATATTTGCGTTTACAGGAAATAAGTCTGACCTATAACCTGAAGTCTTTAGGCTGGTTGAATAATGTCGGGATTTCTTCCGTAGACCTGCAATTGGTCGGGTATAATCTTTGTGTCTGGGATAAAGTAAAGACGGTAGATCCGGAACAAGCTGGTAAAAACGGGAATGTTTATCCCATACCGGCCAGATATGCGATACAAATGTATGTTAATTTCTAAAAAAAAACAGGATATGAGATATTTAAGATATTTGAAACATTTAATCATTGCTGCTTTTATTGCTTTGTATTGTTCTATGAGCTCGTGTAACTATCTGAATGTAGATGATTATTTTATGGATACATTGGGATATGATTCGATCTTTCAGAATAAGTTGAATTTACAACAATATTTATGGGGTACAGCAGCTTTTTTTTATGATGAAGGGGCTATTTGGGGGAGTACGTATACGCCGGGAGTTGTCGCTTCGGATGAAGCTTTTGTTATGTGGGACCATGACGAGTATCCGGGCACGCAGTTTGTTTTGGGAAATATAAATCCGGACAATCTGATGAGTATGAATGTCTGGCCTCAAATGTATAAGATTATACGGAAAACTAATCTTATTTTTCAACGAATAGATGAGTGTAAAGATCTTACGACTTTAGAAGAGCGTGAAATATTGGGGTATGCTCATTTTATGCGTGCTTATGCTTATTATCATATACTGATGAATTTTGGTCCGGTAGTTTTGATAGGTGATGAAACACTGGAAACGAATGAGAAGCCGGAGTATTACAATCGGGAAAGAGCGACCTATGATGAGTCGGTCGATTATATTTGTGACGAGTTGGAGTTGGCTGCGAAATATATACCTTTAACTGTCTCTATGGGACAATTCGGTCGTCCTACTCGTGGAGCGGCATACGGTTTGATTGCACGTCTGCGTTTACAGCAGGCAAGTCCTTTGTTTAATGGTGGCGCAGCGGCTAAAACGCATTTCGCATCCTGGAAACGTTCGGTCGATGGAGTTGATTATGTCTCACAACAATATGACGAAAATAAATGGGCGATTGCTGCAGCTGCAGCAAAACGCGTGATAGATATGGGAGTCTATGAGTTGTATACGGTAAAACGCGATTCAACGACCATGCCGTTACCTAAGAATGTCCCTTCGGGAGATTTTCCCAATGGAGCCGGAAATATCGATCCTTTCAAATCGTATAGCGATATGTTTACGGGAGAAGCTTTGTCACAGAAAAATACAGAGTTTGTATGGGGACGTACTTCCAGTAATGTAAGAGAATATACCCGGCATGCATTTCCTATTGATAATTTAGGTGGATGGAACGGCATGGCTGTGCCTCAAAAAATTGTAGATGCGTATTATATGGTAGACGGTCGTGATATCAACGACTCGAGTGAAGAGTACCCCTATTCGGAAGTCGGATTTTCCAGTGAGAAGCAATCTTTCTCCGGTTACCAGTTGAATAATGGTGTGTATAATATGTATCTGAATAGGGAAATGCGTTTTTATGCCTCTATCGGTTTTTGTGAATGTTTTTGGCCTTGTCTTTCAACGAGTGAGAGTGGTCGTAGAAATCAGACGATCACCTATTTTAAGGGTGGAAATTCAGGAAAAGACCGTACCAACTCAGATATTCGAAACTATCCGATTACTGGTTATGTAATAAAGAAGTATATCCACAAAGATGATGCCTGGGCGGGAAATGATGCGGAGAGACTGGAAAAACCTTTCCCCATAATTCGTTATGCAGAAATTCTTATTTCTTATGTGGAGGCACTTAACAACCTGACGGGAGGACATACTATTACGGATGCTGACGGAAACAGCCGGACATTTACCAGAGATGAGAATGAAATGGCTAAATATTTTAATATGATCCGTTACCGTGCCGGGCTTCCGGGATTGACATCTGCTGAATTATCATCCCCTGATCAAATGTTTGATTTAATAGTACGCGAAAGAATGATCGAGTTCTTACATGAGAATCGTCGTTTCTATGATGTACGTCGCTGGGGAATTTATGAAGAGGTCGATAAAGATCCTATTGTCGGGATGGACACGGAATCGCGTAAAGACAGTTATTATGAACGTACAGTTGTAAATCATCCGATTGCCAGAAACCGTAAGGTCGAAAGAAAAATGATCTGGTTGCCTATTAGCCGTCAGGAAATAAGAAAAGTGCCGAAAATGGATCAAAATCCGGGATGGGATAATTAATAATAATAAAATATATGGATATGATAAATAAGGTAATATATAGAATAACAGCATGTTTGTTCTTTGTCGGACTTATCGCTTGTAACCAGAGTAATATGTTTCAGGAAGAACAATATAAAAAAGTGCTTTATGTGCTAAGTGATGATAATATGGCTTTTCAGGTCCTTCACTCACTGAATGAAACAGAAAGCACTGGTTATTTGACTCTTTATGCTGGAGGTACACTGGATATAGACCAGGATGTGACGTTTACGTTGGAACCTGATGAAGAATTGCTGGATGAATATAATTTGTTGAACTATGACTTGGATACGGACAAGTATGCGAAAAGATTGTCTCCGTCTAAATATACGATCGATTCATATTCAGTAACGATGAGGCGGGGAGGAGAAATGCCTTATGCTTTATTGCCTATTAAGATACGTCCGCAAGGACTTTCCCCGGATTCTTTGTATATGATACCATTGAAGTTGACGAGCGTTTCTGCTTATGAAATTAATCCGAAGAAAAATCGTGTGCTTTATCAGGTAGTTCTGGAGAATGATTATGCTTCGGAAAAGGATAATACGTTAATGTCGATGAGAGGAACTCGCCAGATAGGCGACGGGACTGTTTCTAAAATTGCTGCAAATAAACGTATGTATCCTTTAAGCAAGCAGGAAGTAAGGATTAATGCCGGTATGGAAAACAGTGGAAATAAAGCTGATCTGGAGTTGATCAATAAATATAGTATTATTGTAAAGATTGGTGAAGAAAGAACATTGACTTATAATGGTGTCTCTTATTATCCATTGACAGTATATCCTTATAAGAAAGAAAATATACAGGTTGAAATGTTGGGAAGTGAAGACGATAAAGAAGTATTGACTGTCGCTGAATCGAACCGATATGGTGAAGAATTGGGAATAATGAGATTCCATATTTCTTATCGATATCGTACTTTGGTTTCTCCTGCCTCGGAAGATCAGGAGGCGGAATGGAGTGATTGGGTCGTTGTTACTGAAAATATGAAACAGTTAGCAAAGTAGTATACTGGTTCTTCTTTGTAGGTCCAAAAAAGCAGGAAACAATCGTTTTTGGCTTTTTTGGACCTCTTATAAAGTATCATGAAGGAATGATGAAAAATATCAGTTGATTTATGAAACCCTTATTTATGATTATAGTTTGTGTCCTGTTGAATGGAATGATGTCGTTTCGTTTATTTCAGGAAAAAACAACAAGTGAACAGATTCTTTCCTTTTTTGATAATCTCCGGATGGTTCAACAGGAAAAGTTGTATTTACATTTGGATAAGCCCTATTATGCCGGGGGAGAACAGATTTGGTTTAAGGGATATCTGGTAAACTCGTCTACCCATAAACCGGATATGCCGGATAACTTTATTTATGTGGAATTAGTTAATCAGGATAATAAAATTATTCGCAGGCAAAAAGTGAAGAAAAATGAAGGAGGGTTTTGGGGAAATTTGTCATTGCCTTTGGATCTTCCTGTAGGCGAATATACATTGAGAGGATATACTAATTGGATGCGTAATACTGATTCCGGTTTTTTCTTTCAGAAAAATATTCCGGTAGCCAATGTATTGGATAGGTCTGATTCTGTAGATTTCAATAAGGAAGATATAGGGGAAAATGATTTTAGTGTTTCCTTCTTTCCCGAGGGAGGACATTTATTAATTGGATATCGTCAGCAAATAGCTTATAAATGTCAGCGCTCGGATGGCTATAGTGGAGTGATGAAAGGATATATAGTTAATCAGTTAGGGGATACGCTCACACAATTAGAGAGTGAACATGATGGTATGGGAGCTTTTTCTTTTTTTCCGGAGAAAGATAATTCATATTATGCATTAGTCCGTTCTCCCGGATGCGCAGAAAAAAAGATACAATTGCCACAAGCGGAAGATTCTGGTATTACATTGTCATTAAATCAGTCGGCAGGAAAAATACGTTATCGTATCTTTTCGTCTCTGCCTGCAAGTAAGCAATCGGATTCGTTATATTTGATCGGCCATACAAGAGAATCACTTCGCTTTTTGTTACCGGTGAGTAATGATAACTATACGGGGGTTATCAATTCCTCTTATTTCCCGGATGGTATTTCTCATTTTCTGTTGATGGATCAGATCGGGAATAAATTGAGTGAGCGGTTGATATTTAATTATCCGGAAAAGAACAGTTGTTGGACTTTACAAACTGATAAGAAAAAATATGATCGTCGGGAAAAAATAAAAGTAAATATCAAGTTAGATACTGAGTCGGAATCATCAGTGAAAGGGTTCTTTTCCTTAAGTATTACGGATAATAATTCGGTTTTTATGGATTCGCTATCGGGTAATATTTATTCCGAACTATTGCTTGTATCGGATTTGAAAGGGTTTATAGAGAATCCTGGATGGTATTTTAAAGAGAAGTCCAGAAAGGCTATAAGGGGGCTGGATTTATTGATGTTGACGCATGGATGGAGTCGTTTTGAAGTCAACCCTTTTACCGAACAATCACATGTGCCCGCTTATTTCGTGGAGAAAGGACAGTATATAAGTGGGAGAATTTTGAACTTTTGGGGTAAAGAGGCGAAAGAGGCGGCAATAGTTGCCGTTGATCCGGTAAATAATCTGGTCAGGTCTTTGGAGTCGGATGAAAAAGGCTGTTTCCTGCTGGATGGAATTGATTATTGCGACTCGACAACTTTTGTAATACAGGCCCGTAGCAAAAAAGGCCTGGCTGTTGTCGATATAAAGATGGACGAAGAAACTATTCCGGTTGTAAAAAATAAAAATTTATTTCCTGATTCATTGTTTGTTTTTAATCCGCATTATTTATCCTCTGCAATAGATGCCGGTGGTATGCGTGTAATCAATCTGGAAGATGTTGTCATTGAAGGTAAACGGAGCCAGACAGCTAAAGAGAAGGCCGAACGTGTGTGGGCTGATTATTCGATGACAGAAGAGATGCTAGGAAAGTCTGTATCCAGAACTGCAAAAGATTTATTCAGAAATGCTATGGGAGCAGCAGATATAAGTGATCCGTTAGTAGTGATTGATGGGATGTGTTGTTGGGATGATAATTATATATTGGAAACGATTTATCCGGATGACATGAAAAGCTTTGATGTATTTAAGGACCAGAAGCGATGTAAATATGGTTCTGTTAGTAAGTCGACTCCTGCCGTGGTGATTACATTGAAGCCGGAAGCGATGAGCCGTAAAAGAAAGGGGGTTGCTTTATTTCATTCGCTTGGATATGTGAAGCCGGATCAATTCTACCATCCGGTATATGATATGCCTGATGAAAAACAGTTGGAAAAAATGGATGTACGTAGTACGATTTATTGGAATCCAACTTTGGAAATAGACTCACAGGAAGGTGCAAATGTGGAATTTTATGCTTCGGATATCCCTGCATCATATCATGTTGTAATTGAAGGTGTGGATGAAAGTGGGCAGTTGTATCGGTATTCAGGTGATTTATTGAAAATTGTAGAATGATGAGTAAATTGTTGTATATAAGTCTGTTTATTCTTCTAGTTCTGTTATTACAGGTTGGATATAGTTATCATTTTTTCTATATCGAGCAGTTTCAGTTGTTTATGTTTTTGGAGGACTATCTGTTTGAAACGGTTTCTCATCCTGGAGGCTTATCAGTGTATTTGGGAGAGTTTCTGGTACAGTTTTTTTATTATCCGCTGGTAGGTGAGTTTGTTTCAGCATTATTATTAGTATGTATAGCCGGATCGATCAAGCAATACGTCTCTTCCAATAAAACCTGTTTTTTATCGGAAGGGCTCATTCTATTATTTTTACTGATTGATATTCTTGATTTTAATTTTCTTTATGCAGGAGTTGTTGCTTATTTGTTTTGTGTGGTCTTTCTGTTGGTTTATAAGCGTATTCAAAAAGAGTTCGTACGTATTCTGACCGGATGTTTGATGATCTGCTTACTATATCTGATAGCCGGATCGGTTTTTGTCGCCTTTGCTGTTTCTTTATTGATTCAGGAAATAAAGGTATACAGGCTAAAAATCGGTCTGCTTCTTATCCCTATGCTATTCACAATATTACTGATGTTTTATTTGAATTATGCCGGATATCTGTATTATTCGGAGATCATATGTTTTGCTGATGGGATATATGTATTGAAAGGGGGAGCCGGATGGGTGATTTATGCTCCGTGGTTTTTATTGGCTTTCAGTCCATTGTTGAGTCCATTATTTGACTTTGTCTTTGTTGCGATAAAAAATAAATATTGGAGGATGGGTACTCAGGTCGTTATATTGTTACTCTGTGGTGCTTTTTTATTGTCAGGATATGATGATAGAAAGTCTTTGCCGGTAAAAAAATATGCGTATTATGCAGATCACAAAAAGTGGGAAAAGATATTACATAGTTGTAAGAAACGGAAACCTACGGATTTATTGTGCCTTAATTATCAAAACTTGGCTTTGGCAGAACAGGGTGTTTTGGCAGACTCTTTACTTATGTATACACAACAGGGGAGTAAAGGGTTGTTTGTCGATTGGAATATGACGCCGTTTGTTTCTATGACACTACAAAAGATATGTTATTGCTATGGAGATATAGCATCGGCTCGAAAATATGCTTTTGAATG
>OGZX01002565.1_pt1 | contig 14255 bp, 6 predicted proteins | sample 1576881 | NCBI WGS metagenome assembly OGZX01 (sample SAMEA3541542, study PRJEB24748) | human gut metagenome | biome: human gut; feature: human-associated habitat; material: faeces | place: China | collected 2012
TGTTCGTTTTGTCAAACAAAGATAGTAATGAGAAAATATAAACCTCACTTTTTTGTAAGAAAAATAAAACCAGTATGTCCCCTTTTTATTTCAGACGTGTCTATTAATAAACGGAGATCACATGGAACAGGATAAAAGAGACATAAAAGAATATATTCGCATCGCGAAGTCTATCGATGACGATATTGCCGACTATGACAATTATGATATCGGGCAGGCTTTTGCGAGAAATCAGAAAAAGATAGCTGCTTCTTCCCATAAACAACGGTTTTTTAGGAATATGTTACGGATTGCAGCAGCATTGTTACTCCCTTTTGTCTTATCGACAGGTATATTGTCTTATTTATATATGAACCGGCTACAGGAAGATACCACTGTTTCTTATCTGGAAGTCGTATCTGCTCCGGGAATTGTTACACGGATGGAGCTGCCGGATAAATCGAGAGTGTGGCTTAATGCAGGTAGTTCACTTCGTTATCCATCCCGTTTTACCGGAAAAGAGAGAAACGTGTATTTGTCCGGTGAAGGGTACTTCGAAGTGCAGTCAGACCAGCAGCATCCTTTTTATGTATCGGTAAATGACGGGATGAAAGTAAAGGCACATGGGACAAAGTTCAATGTGAACGCCTATAGCGATGAGATGTGGGTTGAGACGACCCTCGAGACTGGACTGGTAGATGTTATCATCAACAAACAATCCGTCCCTCTAAAACCGAACGAACTGGCCTATTTCAGTAAATCAGATCAGAAATTATTGATACATACCGTCAATGTCGATGAAAAAATAGCCTGGAAGGATGGCTACCTGATATTCAGGAATACCCCGCTGGATGAGGTGGTAAAACAATTGTCGCGACGATATAATGTGGATATTGTCATGCATAAGAAAACCGATATAGATTATAAATGCAGAGCTTCCTTTTCGACAGAAAGTATCACCCAGATACTCGATTACCTGAAACTGGTCGCTCCGATGGAATGGAAAGTTGCCGACACCCGGCAGCTACAGGACTCGTCCTATCCGCGTCAACGCATTGATATCTGGTTGAAGTAAGTAATAACGAAACAAGTAAAAGAAAGGAGGTCATATAAGAGAAACAGGCAGTGCAAAAAAAGGACAAGCATAAGCGCTAACTTATACTTGTCCCAGAATCAAAAATTAAGTCCGATTGGCGTCGGTCTTAATCCGTTTAATTAAAAATCCAAGTACAAAGTTATGAAAATTCTAAAACAATCCAATGGGGATATCCCCCTATGTATACTTAAATCAGTACGTGTTATGAGAATTAGTTTATTCTTGCTATTTGTAATAATAGCTCAGCTACGTGCGGAAAGTTTGTATTCGCAGAGTACGGTTATTAATCTGAAACTGGAAAATGCTCCGGTCGAGCAAGTGCTTGATAAGATTGAAAAGGATACGGAATTCTCTTTCCTCTTTACCGACAAGTCTGTCGATATCGATTGGAAAGTGAGTCTGGATGTCCGCCGAAAGAATATTCATGAGATATTAAAGACCTTGTTTGATGGTACGAATGTGCAATATCGCATCATGGACAAGCAAATCATTTTATCTAATAAGAAACTGCTGGGAGAAAGTGTCAATCAGCAAAAACAGATTAGTGGTGTTGTTACGGATACGAAAGGGGAACCTATTATCGGAGCGAATGTAGTGGTGAAAGGTACTACGATTGGCAATATCACGGATATGGAAGGAAAGTTTATGCTTACGGTTCCCGATAATGCCATATTGGTAGTCTCCTATATCGGATATAAAACCATTGAATTACCGGTCGGTGATAAAAATACATTATCCATTCTGATCGAGGAGGATGCCGAGTCGTTGGACGAAGTGATTGTCGTGGGATACGGTACCATCAAGAAGAAAGACCTAACAGGAGCAGTCGGTACCGTTGGCGGTGACCTGATTGCAGATAGAAAAACAATGCAGTTGTCCTCGGCATTGCAAGGAGCGGTTTCGGGTATGATGGTGACCCGTAGTAACGGAGCTCCCGGTGCTTCTTCCTCTATTAAGATCAGGGGTATTACGACGATCGGCGATAGTAACCCACTGGTCATTGTAGATGGAGTTCCGGTCGACGGTATCGACATGGTTAATCCCAATGACGTTGAAAATATATCCGTATTGAAAGATGCAGCGTCGGCATCGATTTATGGATCACGGGCTGCTGCCGGAGTTATACTGATTACCACGAAAAGGGCTAAAGAAAACCAGCTTTCGTTAAGCTATTCGTTTGAATACGGATTTGAGAAACCGACAAAGTTTCCGAAGTATGTAGGCCCGACAAGATTTATGCAGATGGAAAATGAGTTGCGCTGGAATGATGCCGGCAACGGAACCAACGAGTATCCCGTCTATTCCAAAGACTTGATCGATAACTACTATGACCTGCATGCACAGGATCCGGATGCTTATCCGATCACGGACTGGGTAGATCTGGTTCTGAAAAATACGGCTCCCCGCCAAAGTCATGTGTTCAACGTAGCAGGAGGTACGAAGGCCGTTAAGACAAAAGCTTCTTTTGTCTACGACAAGACCGACGGATTGTATGCCAATTGCTACAACGAACGTTTCACATTCCGGGTAAATAATGACTTTACGATCAATAATTACATCAATGCTTCTTTAGACTTTAATTTCAGAAGAGCTAAGTCGAAAAAGCCGATAGAAGATCCGTTCAATTCTGCCGACGCGATCAGTATCATTCCTTCTATTTTTGCCGGGTTATGGAGTGACGGCCGCTATGGGGCTGCCCGGACGGGAGGTAACATTTATGCGATGATTAAAGAAGGAGGAGCCAACGAATGGTGGGCCAATCAGTTGGGAGGTAAGGCGGCTATCGATGTTACCCCATTCGACGGGTTTAAGGTTTCGGCCGTATTTTCCCCGACTTTCAATTTTGATAAAGGGAAAGAATTCAGAAAATCAATTCAATATTATGATGCCAAGGATCCGACGCTGACTTTGGGGTACGTTGCCCGTTTCAATACCACTAACCTAAATGAGACACGCAATGACTCATATCGTTTGCTGGGGCAGTTGATCGCTTCTTATGAGAAATCTTTAGGTAGGCATAATCTGAATCTAATGGCCGGATACGAAGTGTTCTATTCTTTTACGGAAGCACTGACCGCAGGCAGGGATAATTATTCGTTGAATACCTATCCATACCTGAATCTGGGTCCGCTGGATTACCGTAACAATACGGGGAATGCTTATGAAAATGGTTACCAGTCCTGGTTCGGACGCGTAATGTATAATTACGCTGAGAGGTATTTGCTTCAGTTCAATATCCGTCGTGACGGTTCATCCCGTTTTCATTCGGATTACCGCTGGGGTACTTTCCCTTCTGTATCGGGAGGTTGGGTTATCAGTGAAGAATCATTTATGAAAGAGGCGAATATAGACTGGCTTTCGTTTTTGAAGGTACGTGCCTCCTGGGGTACACTGGGTAATGAACGTATAACGGATAGTAGCGGTAATCAGATCTATTACCCGTATCAATCGTCGATAGGATTCAGCAATATCCTGTTTAACCAGGGTGGTAAGGTCATTTCATCGCAAGGTGCCGCTCAAAGTAAATATGCGATCAGGGATATTTCTTGGGAAACCACGGAGTCGATCGACATAGGACTAGATGCCAGTTTCCTGAATAACCGTTTACGCTTTAGTGGAGATTATTTCTATAAGACAACGAAAGATATGTTGCTGGCCTTGGAAATACCCAGTTATGTAGGATATAGCAACCCGGAAAAGAATACCGGAAAGATGTTCACGAAAGGATATGAACTCGAAGCCAGATGGAGCGACCAGATAGGCGATTGGTATTATTCTGTTTCCGCCAACTTATCGGATTTCGTATCCAAGATGGGCAACCTGGGTGGTACGGAATTTCTCGGAGACCAGGTAAAGAAGAAAGACAGCCAGTTTAACGAATGGTATGGTTACCTGTCGGATGGTATCTACCAGACACAAACGGATGTGGATAATTCCCCTAAATTGAATAATAGTGTGAAGCCGGGTGATGTAAAATATAAGGATATAAGCGGGCCGGACGGAGTTCCTGATGGAAAGATCTCACCGGAATACGACCGGGTTTTGCTGGGCGGTTCCTTACCTCGTTATATGTTCGGTGGTAATGTACAGGTTGGCTATAAAGATTTTGACTTCTCACTCGCTTTCCAGGGTGTTGGTAGCCAGAATGTCCGTATGACGACCAATATGGTACAACCTTTGCGTACCAACTGGGGAAATGTCCCTCAGATATTGGATGGTAACTATTGGAGTGTCTACAATACGGAAGCACAAAACCAGCAGGTCAAATACCCTCGTTTGACTACGACGAATGCCAATGGTAATTATGCGATGTCCGATTTCTGGCTGTTCAATGGCAGATATGTCCGCCTGAAGAATATAACATTAGGATATACGTTACCAAATAGTTTGACCTCTAAGGCAAAGATCAGCAGGATCAGATTTTATGTAAGTGCAAACGATCTGTTCTCTATCAGCAAGTATCCTCAGGGATGGGACCCGGAAACCGGAGCTACGGCTTATCCGATAACATCTTCTTATCTTTTAGGTGTTTCTGTTAACTTTTAAATGATAATCGATATGAAAAAAATACTATATGGCCTGTTAGCCGCGTGTTTAGTTGCCTGTAATGATTTGGATATGAATCCATTGTCGCAGGGCTCGAGTGAGAACTGGTACTCGAATGAAACAGAATTGAATATGTCTGTCCGAAGTTTATATACTACCGGTTACTGGACTTTGGATGACGATGCCTATACGGACGACTGGACGAACCGTACAGAGTTATCCCCGATTTTATCAGCGACAATTAATGGGCAGTCGAGTCAGGTAACCACCCTTTGGACCAATTCGTACCGTGCAATAGCCCAGGCAAACACGATCTTGGATAATCTGCCGAAAGCCGAGCAGAATGGAATTTCCCCGAAAGTGTTGGAGCAGAGTAAAGCCGAAGCCCTGTTCGTTCGTGCTGCCCAGTATGCGAGGTTGGTATCTCATTTTGGAGATGTCGTTTATGTCACGACCTCTATCTCCGATCTGGATGAAGCTTTTAAAATGGGGAGAACCGATAAAGCGACGGTCATCAAAGGTATTTATGATGACTTTGACCAAGCAGTTGCCCTTTTGCCTCTCGAATATTCCGGAGAAGAACATGCAACAAAAGGAACAGCCTACGCCATGAAAGCCCGTTTTGCATTATATAATGGCGATTATGAGATAGCGGCGGAGGCTGCAAAAAACTGTATGGATTTAGGGATATACGACTTGCATCCCGATTTCGCGGACCTGTTCTATTGCGGAACGAAAAGCTCGAAGGAATTTATTTTTGTAAGGCCTAGGTCTGTCGAATTGAATTCGGTTATTGCTACACAACCCTATCTATCGAGAAACGGAGGCGGCTACGCGCAGTATGATCCGTCCTGGGATCTGTTTTGCTCTTTCCTGTGTACGGATGGCAAGCCGGTAGATGAATCCCCTTTGTTTGATCCGCATAACCCTTTTAAGAATAGAGATCCGCGTTGTACCGCTACGATTGTGGAATTCGGTACGGCTCATGTCGGTTTTATTTATGAACCTCACCCGGATTCATTGTATGTGATGAATTTTAATACAGGTGTGCCGGAACTGAATAAAGACACCCGTACGAATGGCCAGTATGCCTCTTACAATGGCCTGATATGGAAGAAATGGGTAGACGACAGCTATACTCAAAACGGCTATAAGGCCGATAAGAATGAGATAATCATGCGGTATGCAGATGTCCTGTTGATGTATGCAGAAGCCAGAATAGAGCAGGGGAAAGTCGATCAGTCCGTATTGGATGCAATCAATGCCGTCAGGGCCAGGGCATATAGTGTCGATAAATCTGTGGTGGATAAATACCCTGCCGTTACGACCTTGAGTATACCGGAACTCCGCAAGATCATCCGTTTTGAAAGACGTATGGAATTTGCTTTTGAAGGACTGCGCTATATGGATCTGATTCGTTGGAAGCTGGCGGAAAAAGCCTTGAACACGAATATATACGGTATGCTGGACCCGGAGCCTTTACGCGAGAACGTGGTAAATAAAGGCCTGTGGTTTTTCCCGGAAACACCAGAGATCGACGAAAACGGTTTGGTTGACTTTACAAAGATGCATAACCAGGGACAGATAAAATTGTTGATTGAACGTAAGTTTGACGCAACCAAGCAATACCTGTGGCCGATCCCGACAAAAGAGATCCTGATAAACGATAACCTGAAACAAAATCCGGGGTATTGATAACGAGGATAATGGGGATAGACGATTTGTCTATCCCCAATAATTAATAATAAAGGACTATAAGATGAACATATTATATATTGGATTGCTGTTGCTTTTTTCCTGTATACCCATTTTGTATGGAGAAGAAAGAACGGCCGGAGACTCTTTTGATGAATTGAAAAAAGAGTTCGATATGGTTTCCGCCCGATATCGTTCCGCCCCGTTTTGGGTGTGGAACTATAAGGTCACCAAACTGGAAATAGACAGGATGTTGTCCGAGTTTAAGGAGAATGGCTTCGGAGGTGTATTCGTCCATCCCCGTTACGGTATGGTAACAGAATACCTGTCGGACGAATGGTTTGACCTGTATAGCTATACGATCGAACAGGGGGAGAAGCTGGGACTGGATATTTGGCTGTACGACGAAAACGCCTATCCGAGCGGTTTTGCCGGAGGATTACTGCCAAGCCTGATGCCGGAGTCGTATACACAGGGGCATGGCCTGATGCCTTATAATATGACTACACTGCCGGATGATTATCGCTCATACTATATTATTCTGGAAGAACAGCAGGGAGAATACCATGATATCACCAGCTCTGCATCGGCTTATGTCGGTAAGAAAAGTAATTTTATACTTTACCGGAAAACGTATGCGGTAGATAATACACAACCTTCGAGAGCCTGGTATGCCGGGTTTACTTATACGGATTTGCTGTTGCCGGGAGTGACGGATAAATTTATTGAGATAACGATGTCCGGTTATGAGAAAAACTATCGATCGAAATTCGGGAAGAGTATCAAAGGTGTTTTCTCCGATGAAATTAATATACGCTCTTCCGGTGGAGTTCGCTGGACTCCTGACCTGTTCGAGGTTTTTCAACAAAGATACGGGTACGATTTACGGCCACATCTGCCTTCTTTACACTTGCAGACGGGAAACTGGAAAAAGGTTCGTTATGAATATACCAAATTGTTATCCGACCTTTTTATCGAAAGATGGGCAAAACCCTGGTATGAATATTGCTCGAAGCACGATTTGATTTGGACCGGACATTACTGGGAACAAACCTGGCCGCGCATAGAACAGGTTCCCGATAATATGGCTATGAATGCCTGGCAGCAAATGCCCGGCGTCGATATGTTGTCCAATTCATTCAATGAAGAAAGCACTTCCGGAATGTTCGGCAACGTCAGGGTCTTGAAAGAGGCTAAAAGTGCAGCCAACCAGATGGGACGCGAACGGTTTCTGTGCGAAGCCTATGGCGGTGGCGGTTGGAATATGAGTTTGAAGGATTTTAAGCGGCATAGCGACTGGCTTAACGTGATGGGGGTGAATTTTATGAATCAACATCTGTCGCATATGAGCTTTGTCGGTGTCCGTAAATATGACTGGCCTCCTATGTTTTGTTCGATGGCTCCCTGGTGGAATGATTATAAGGTATTGAATGAATATACGGCGAGAATGTCCGTCGCACTGACCTTGGGAAAACAGAAAAACGATATACTGGTGTTGGAACCGACTACAACGACCTGGATGTATACTCAACATACCGGTAATGACGGAAATAAGATTGCCCAGAAGATAGCCGACTCGTTTCAGCTTTTTGTGACGGAGCTGTCAAAGAAACAGGTTGAATATGATTTGGGATGTGAACATATCATCGAAAATAACGGTAGAGTGGATAACGGCAAATTTATTGTCGGGGAATGTGCGTATGGGACTGTCGTTATACCGGAGCAGGTGGAAAACATGAGCCGGAAATGTTTTGAATTATTACAGTCTTTTGTCAGGCAAGGAGGAAAAGTAATTGCTTGTTCACGCCCCGATCGTATAGATGGCGTACATTCGGAAAAGATAACGGATTTCTTTCGGGACAAACAGGTTATGTATTTTGAAAACAGGACAGATGAGCATCTTTTTGCCCTCCTCGATAACCCATTCATCTCTTTTAAAAAGCTGGAAGGTGGTAATTTCTATCATCTAAGGAAAGAGTATGTGGACGGGGAACTTCTGCTGGTAACCAATTCCTCCTTATCGGAAACATCCTCCTTTTCTATTGAAATGAAAGGTAAATCCGTCGTCGAATTGGATGCTTTTTCCGGTGATATGTTTCTCTATCCTTTTGAAAGACAATATGAGAATGTACAGTTCTCCGGTAGTCTGGCGCCAGCCGGCAGTATGTTGTTTTTTATTCGTCCTGACAAGACGGAGGGGTTGAAAACAAGGAAAACGTTTACCGGCAACGGATATAAACTGGAGGCCTCCGGTAAGATGAAAACCAAAAGACTTCGGGATAATGCCTTGATAATTGATTATCTGGACCTGAAACAAAACGGAACGGTACGACCGGCACAATATTTTATGGATGCTAATTTCGATGTATTTCGGGCGGCAGGTTTCAAGGATGGGAACCCATGGTTCAGGGCTGTCCAGTTCAAACAAGATATCGTGAATAAGGACGTCTCGGAAGCTCCGGTATTTTCGACTGTTTATTCGTTCGAAATCATGGAGAACCTGAAAGACCTGTCATCCTGTAAACTGTTGTGTGAAAGGGCTTCCTTATATGATATAACGGTAAACGGCCAACCTGTCGGAGAAGAAGGTAGCCCGTTTTTAGACAAGGATTTTAATTTGATACCGATTGCATCCTGGCTGCATACCGGAATAAATAAAATAGAGATGACGGCAAAGAAGTTCTCTGTCGATACCGAGATCGAACCGGTCTATATCTTGGGCGATTTTTCTGTTGTCTCCAAAAACAATAGATGGGTGATAAGTGGCGAACAGCATGTGGCTTCCCCTGCTTCCAACCAGGAGATTGGTGCGCCGTTTTATCCCTGGGAGATGTGTTATGAGAAATCCTATTATTTGAAAGAGGTAAAAGACTCGTATCTTCTCTCTGTTCCCGAATGGAAAGGTAGTGTCCTTCAGGTATGGGTGAATGGACAAAAGTCAGGAGTGATGTTTACGGAACCTTACCGGCTGGATATTACGGATTTTATGAAACGGGGCGACAATGTGATCGAACTGAGGGTTATCGGTACGATGGATAACTTTTTCGGTCCACACCATAGCCGGAGTAATGACTCGACACCTCCCTGGGATTGGCAGAAGCATAATGGAAACAACAATGCCGACGGATATATCCTGACGGATTATGGCTTATCGGGTGATTTTGACTTACTTAAAATTAAATATAAATAGTATGCTTTACAGGATAATATTCTTCTTATTTATACCATTGGTGTCCCTGGCTCAGGACAGGTTGGAAGGGAATTCTTTCAATTTCCCCGGTATGTTCCGACCTGTCCCCGGACAGGCAAAGTTCGAGGACAACCGGTTCTATATATGGGGAGGAAGTTTGGTTAAAGACACAAAAGGACTTTATCATTTATACTACTCCCGCTGGGAAAAGAAATATGGCTTTAACGGTTGGGTATCCCATTCGGAAGTGGCTCATGCTACGGCTCCGATGCCTTTTGGTCCGTTTACCCACCGGGATATTGCGCTGCCAGAAAGAGATCCGGAGATGTGGGACGGGATGAGTACGCACAATCCTACTATTCATAAGTTTGGTTCCAGGTATTATCTGTATTATACAGGGAATACGGGGGATGGAAAAAGTACGGAAGAGCTGAATTTCAGCCATCGTAATAATCAGCGCATCGGTGTTGCTGTTGCCGACAATCCGGATGGGCCGTGGCAACGCTCTGATCGTCCGCTGATCGATGTGTCTCCTGACTCTTCTTCCGATGATGCTTTGATGGTATCGAATCCATCCGTGACAATCAGGCCTGATGGTTCTTATCTCATGGTTTACAAAGCGGTAGGAAAGAAAAGGCCTATGCCGTTCGGTGGGCCTGTCGTTCACCTTACCGCTACATCTCACTCTCCGGAAGGACCGTTTGTCAAACAGATGGAACCGGTTTTTATCACAGACAAGAGTGATTTCCCTGCAGAAGATCCTTATATCTGGCAGGCGGACGGTCGTTATTATGCCATTGTGAAAGATATGCATGGAGCTTTTACCCAAAAAGGGCAGTCATTGGCCTTATTCGAATCTGAAGATGGTTTTAAATGGGATGTCTCCGGGAATGAACTGGTATCTGATCTGTGGGTGGAATGGGAGAATGGCACGAGAGAGAAAATGAGCCACCTGGAACGTCCGCAGTTATATATTGAAGAAGGTGTCCCCGTGGCTTTGCTGGTGGCTGCCGATAAGGTGGAAAACGGCCGGATCAATAGTTCGTATAATATCCAGATACCGTTAGGCGGGGAAAAGTGGTTTCTGCCCGGACAACAGTGGAACGATGAGCGGGGAAACCCGATTAATGCACATGGTGGTGGAATAATCTATGCGGATGGCTCTTATTATTGGTATGGTGAGCATAAACTCCCCGGACGTTCCGAACAGGAAGGGGCAGACGGCGGTGTTCATTGTTACTCGTCGTCCGACCTGTACAACTGGAAAGACCGGGGGCTGGTACTTTCCGTCGATTATCAGGATAAGAACAGCGATATTTCAGCCGGTTGTATTTTAGAACGTCCGAAAGTATTGTTCAATAAACAGACTCAAAAGTATGTCATGTATTTTAAACTGTATCCGGCGGGTACGGGCTATGATACCGGCTATGTGGGAGTTGCTGTCAGTGATAAGCCGGTGGGACCGTTTGTGTATAGTCATAAATTTTTAGGGGCTGGTTCAATGAAAGGGTCTGGCGACTTTTGTATGTTTCAGGATGAAGATGGGAGTGCATATCATCTGACTGTCCGTAAACCGGATAAAGCTTTTTGTATCGGGCGTTTACGAGGTGACTATCTGTATCCGGAAGGGGAGTATAAGGTTTTATCGGAGATACCTTTGCATACCGAAGCTCCGGCTGTGATCAAGATAGACAATGCCTATTACATGGTAGGTTCGGGCTCTACGGGGTGGAAACCTAACGCGGCCCGCTCTTTCTCCACCGGTTCGCCTTGGGGAGGATATAAAGACTTGGGAAACCCTTGCGTAGGAATAAATCCTTTGAACGGAATGGACCGGGAGAAAACATTCGGTGGACAGATCTCATTTATCCTGCCCGTAGACCGGTCGGCCGGCAGTTATATTGCCATGTTCGATATCTGGAAACCCGATAGGGCAAGTGACGGTCTGTATATATGGCTCCCGCTTCGGATTGAAAATGGAAAGGTAGTAATCGAATGGTCCGAAAAATGGAGTCTGCCTTTATGAAGGTCTCCTGATATGGACATTGTGATAATATTCTTATATTTGTTTAATCTCAACTATTATGTATATGAAAGTCAAGTTTGTTATTTTGTTTTTGTTTGTTGTTGCAAGCTATAACCTGCGTGCTGCCGACCTTTTCGTCGAAGCCGAAAGCTTTACGAATAAAGGTGGCTGGGTAGTCGACCAGCAGTTCATGGATCTGATGGGTTCACCTTATCTGTTGGCACATGGCATGGGGGAACCGGTGGAGGATGCTTATACGGAAGTCACTTTCCCGGAATCTGGTACTTATTATGTTTATGTCCGTACGTATAACTGGACTTCCCCCTGGAAAGACGGGGAAGGCCCCGGAAAGTTCAGCCTGTCTGTCGGAAACAAAAAGCTGTCTTCCCCACTGGGAGCGGAAGGTGCTGCTTGGATATGGCAGGTAGCCGGAAAAATATCGGTAAAGAATGTGAAGACAGTCCTGAAATTACACGACCTGACCGGCTTTGACGGTCGGTGTGATGCTATTTATTTTACAACGGAAGAAGGGAAAATACCCCCGTCCGATGTAAAAGCCTTGGAAGCCTTTCGCCGTAAAGCATTGAACTTGCCCGATACGCCAACCCTTGCAGGCGAGTATGACCTCGTAGTCGTAGGGGCTGGGATAGCCGGGATGAGTGCCGCTGTCTCTGCTGCCCGTTTGGGATGTAAGGTGGCATTGATCAATGACCGCCCGGTTGTCGGCGGTAACAACAGTTCCGAGATACGCGTACATTTGGGTGGCCGTATTGAAGCCGGCCCTTACGACCAGTTAGGTAACCTTCAGAAAGAATTCAGTCCGGCCCGCGGAGGAAATGCACAACCGGCAGATTATTATGAAGACCAGAAAAAGATGGATTGGTTGGCAAAAGAAAAGAATGTGACGCTCTTCCTGAATTATAGGGCTATCGGAGTTACCAAAGAAGGCAATAACATTACGTCTGTCGTAGCAAAACATATAGAGAGCGGTAAAGAGCTCCGGTTTAAAGCTCCTTTGTTTTCAGATTGTACCGGCGATGGTACAGTCGGTTACCTGGCTGATGCCGATTTCCGTATGGGACGTGAAAGCCGGGATGAATTCGGAGAAAACACAGCACCCGAAAAGGCTGATAAAATGACGATGGGAGCCTCTGTCCAGTGGTATTCGGTCGATAACGGGAAGCCGTCTTCTTTTCCTCACTTCAACTATGGTGTAGAGTTTAACGAAAGAAACAGCGAAAAGGTGATGATGGGGGAATGGACCTGGGAAACCGGGATGAATTATGATCAGATAAATGACTTTGAACGTATACGTGACTATGGATTACTGGTCGTATACTCCAACTGGAGTTATCTGAAAAACCGTATGAAGGAAAACTCCCAGTATCGTAACCGTAAATTAGGATGGGTAGCGTATGTATCGGGCAAACGCGAGTCGCGCCGCCTGATGGGTGACTATATCCTGAAAGAAGACGATCTACGTAAATATGTTGCGCATGAGGACGGTACGGCAGCCACGACCTGGAGTATCGATTTGCATTATCCGGATCCTGACAATACAAAGAATTTCCCCGGTCAGGAATTCAAATCTATTGCAAAGCATATCAATATCTATCCGTATCCGATACCTTATCGTTGCCTTTATTCGAGAAACGTAGACAACCTGTTTATGGCTGGACGTAATATAAGCGTGACTCATGTGGCCCTGGGAACAGTCCGTGTTATGCGGACAACGGGCATGATGGGAGAAGTGGTAGGTATGGCTGCTTCCATCTGCAAGAAGTATGGTATAAAGCCCAGGGGAGTGTATCAGTCTCATTTGGGTGAGTTGAAAAAGTTCATGGAGGTAGGAACAGGGAAGAAAGGCCTGCCTAACAACCAACGGTATAACGAAGGTGGTACATTGAAAGAAAAACCGGTTGTGAAATAAATTCATCGGTAAATACCTGTCGTGGACGGATATAACACAGTAGTCTTGTCCATGCGACTTTACTATGCCGGAAGTCTGATACAGTAGTCCCAGGCTTCCGGTATAGTAGTGTCAGATCACTGCAACTACGCAAACCTTTGCGTAGTTTTTTTTCGTATAAGCGGCTGTACCCAATCTGTAAAAGTTATACATTTGAAGAATTAAAAGCTTAATTCTTAATACCATGAAACTCTATTCTTTATTTTTATGCACATCAGCCGCGCTTTTGTTAAGCACTCAAAATGCGGATGCCCAGATTACGGAAAGACCACGTCCGGCAGAGTGGGATCACCTGGTTGAGGGTGCACGGTTTATGGATCGTTTTCTTCCTATGCCTGCCGGAAAACTAAGTAGTGACGTATGGGGAGCCCGAAACGTCATTCCCCGGTATGTAGACAACGGGATCGAGGATAATGTCCGTTCCTATTGGGGAGGAAATATCATCAAGGATAATGCAGGACAATATCATCTATATGTTTGTGGATGGCCTGAGAACTCTCCCCAGGGACATATGTTCTGGCCTAAATCGACCGTTTATCATGCTGTATGCAATAACTCCATCGGCCCGTTCATAATCAAAGATACCATCGGTCCGGGACATAACCCGGAGGCTTTCCGCCTGAAAGACGGACGTGTGGTAGTTTATGTTATCGACGGCTATTATCTGGCAGACGACCTGAACGGTCCGTGGACTCGTAACCGATCCGAATATGCTTCATTCAGCTTTTCTTCCAGACCTTCCGTTTCGAATCCG
>OGZX01002570.1_pt1 | contig 14221 bp, 11 predicted proteins | sample 1576881 | NCBI WGS metagenome assembly OGZX01 (sample SAMEA3541542, study PRJEB24748) | human gut metagenome | biome: human gut; feature: human-associated habitat; material: faeces | place: China | collected 2012
CCCCTCTTGAGAGGGGGAAGGGGGTGTGTTAAATACATGCAAGTTGATAATCAATGTGTTTTGCGCATAACACACCCCTTAATCCCCTCTCAAGAGGGGAAAGAGATAGCTTTGACACATCCCCTTTTGTTTATTGTAATATTGTCATTTGTCACAATTGTCACGTCACACATGCCTCTGTGGAGAGGGAAGCATAGTTTTCTGAGGGATGAAACATAGCTTTGTCCTGAATGGGACGTTGTTTTGGGTTGGAGGCGACGTTAACCTATTTTTACACCTTAACCCCCTCTCCGATTAGGAAAAGGGGGTATGGCGTCTTTATCTTTGCCCTGACAATTCAAAACAGAAGCATCATGGCAAATCCGCTGATAAGTTTATTTCTCTACCTGTATTTCGACTATTGCATCCGGAAGGCCTTCGGCTGTCGCTTTCAGGCGGATGATGCCCGGCTTGCCTGTGTTCTGGACGACGGCCATCGCTTTGCCGTAGAAGGCGTGGCGGTCCGGTTTCTTGAGGCTGACGGGATCGTTCTGGTTGCCGTTGTCGGTACCGGCGATGAAGGCGTCTCCTTCGACGGTGAAATGGATCAGGTTGCCGGCGTTGGGAACGAGGTTGCCGTCCTTATCCTGGATTTCGGCCGTCACGAACGAGAGATCCGTCCCGTCGGCATGGAGGTTGGAGCGATCGGGGATCAACGCGATCTGTGCCGGTGCGCTCGCCGTATGGATCTCGCGTGTCAGGATCTCCTGGCCGTTTTTACGGGAAACGGCTTTCAAGGTTCCCGGTGTGAAGGGGACGCGCCAGCAGACGTGGAACACGTCGTCCGTCTTGCTCTTCGTGCCGAGGCTCCGGCCGTTGAGGAAGAGCTCCACTTCGTCGGCCTGGTTATAGTAGGCCCAGACATCGACCTCTTCGCCCTCTTTCCAGTTCCAGTGGGGGAAAAGATGGAGGACAGGCGTGTCGGTCCATTCGCTCTGATACATGTAGTAGACATCTTTCGGGAAACCCGCCAGGTCGACGATGCCGAAGAAGCTGCTCCGGCTCGGCCACCAGTAGGGTGTCGGCTCGCCCAGGTAGTCGAAGCCGGTCCAGATGAACATCCCCGAGGCGTAGGGCAGGCGTTTTACTTCGCGCCAGGTCACCTCGTGGGTCGAGCCCCAGGGCACATGGCAGTTGTCGTAGGCCGAGCAAAGATGTTCGGGGCGGTCGAAACGGTCGCGCCAGTTGTTAGGCCAGATGAACATCGAGTCGGACGGCATCTGGTAATATCCGCGTGTCATCAGGGCGGAGGTCGATTCGCTGACGATCAGCTTCTTGCCGGGGAAGTTCTGTGGGAACGGTTCGTAGTTCTGTTCGTGATAGTTGAAGCCCAACACATCCAGGGCGTTGGAGCGGAAGATGAGGTTGCCGGGCGAGGCCTCGTTGTTGGCGGCCGTCACGGGGCGGGACGTATCGAGCCGTTTGACGATGGCGGCCAGCGAATGGGCGATCAGCCCCTGCACGCTCATGGCGGTGTCGCTCAGGATCTTGTCGTCGATCGGATGTCCGGCGTTGAGGATCAGGTTGGCGGCCTCCAGGCTGAGTGTGTCGGCATCGGCGTGTTGCCATTGCTCGAGCACCTCGTTGCCGATGCTCCACATGAAGACGGACGGGTGGTTACGGTCGCGCAGGATCTGGTCGGTGAGGTCTCTTTCGTGCCATTCGTCGAAGTATTGGGCATAGTCGTAGGGCGACTTGCGTTTGCGCCACATGTCGAAGGCTTCGTCTTGCACCAGGAGGCCGATCCGGTCGCAGATGTCCAACAGCTCCGGAGCGGGCGGGTTGTGGCTGGTGCGGATGGCGTTGGCACCCATGTTCTTCATCATCAGCAACTGGCGTTCGAGCGCACGCGGATTGATGGCGCTACCGAGGCATCCTAAGTCGTGGTGGAGGCAGACGCCCAATATCTTGGTCGGCTGGCCGTTCAGGGAGAAGCCGGTGTCTTCGTCCCAATCGAACTTCCGTATGCCGAATTTCGTCTCGTAGCGATCCGTCAGTTTGCCCCCGGCCCTTACTTCCGTGACGGCCGTGTAGAGGTAAGGGTCTTCGAGGTTCCATCGTTCGGGATAGAACATTTCGATCGTGTGTGTGACGATCTTTTTCGCTCCCGCGGCTATCTCGGCCGGCGACGATACTTCGGAGACGACCTTCCCTTCCCGGTCCAGTATCAGGGTCGAGACTTCCACCGTCGCGTCGGAGGCGTCGTTTTTCAGGGTCGTTTCGATTTCCACCGTGCTCTTGTCGGCATTGATGACCGGCGTGGTGATGTTTGTCCCCCAGTTATCCACGTGTACCGGTCCGGTTTTGACCAACCATACATTCCGGTAAATGCCGGAACCCGAATACCAGCGCGAGTTGGGTTGTTCGCTATTGTCGGCCTGGACGACCAATACATTCTCTTCATTCCCATAATTCAGATAAGGGGTCAGGTCGTAGCGGAACGAGATGTATCCGTTGGGGCGGAAGCCCAACAGGTGCCCGTTCAGCCATACTTTACTATTCCGGTACACGCCGTCGAAATCGACATAGACGACTTTCCCCTTGTCGCTCTCAGGCATTTTGAAGTGCTTCCGGTACCAGCCCATTCCGCCGGGCAGGGCGCCGCCTCCGGGAGTCGCCGGGTTGTCGGCCGAGAAGTCCGCCTCGATGCTCCAATCGTGGGGCAGGTTCAAGGTCCGCCATCCGCTATCGTCCGCGTCCGGGGCGGAGGCGTCGGCTTGTTTCTCGGTCAGGGCAAAGCGCCATTCATTGTTGAAAGAGATTCTTTCGCGGCCTTTTTCCTGTGCGGCGCATGCGGTGAGGAGCAGGCAGATAAATGCAATCGCCAAGTGTTTCATGATATGTCTCGTTAACTTGTTTATATTATACAAAGGTATTATTTTGCTCGTATTCGAGTTCGAGTCTTTTGCGGATAGAATATATATATTCCGATTGTTCGCTTGAATATTTTCTCCAGAATAAAACTAATCCTATTAAAATGCACATCCAACAAGCAATTAAAACTTCTTTTCTTACAATGGAAAGCGAAAAAATAAATGGTGCTATAATGATCGAACCGATAAAAACCATAAAGAGTAATTGATATTTATTTTTATAGTATTCCATCTTTGCATCCTGTTGAAGGATGGCATTCAATCTTTTCTGAATATATTTCCTTTTATTCTCTTTTGAGGTGTCTGTGTTTTGGACTTCAAGTTTGACTAAAGTTTTTTGCTCTTGTTTTTTCTTTTGAGTTTGTAATTGTTCTTTTTTATGCTCGCATGACAATATATTGCTATGATTTTCTAAATACTGCTTTAGATCGGACAATGTCTTAACCGGAAAATCACTTGCTTGCTTTTCATTGACCAAAAAAGAAAATTCATGTGTCCCGTCCAGTTGCAAAGTGAACAGGTTTTTATCCTGGAAAAATGGGCGCATCATATAGGATTGGTTATTGCTCCCGTTAATAATCAAGGAACGGTTAGCCGGAAGATATTGCCACGAGGCTCGTGTCACCAACCCGTCTACCGAAATAATCAATGAACCATCCTCTTGGAAAATATAAACTTCCTTACATCCGGAATCGTTGAAGACCTGCCATGATTTATTACATAATAGAGCCTTGACATCCAGTTTTTCATCGAAACGGTAAAAACGGTCCGCAATATCCAATAAGAATGTTTTCATGGAATTCAAATTTTTACAAAAATAGTGACTCTCTTAAAAATTAACAAGAAAGGATTACAAAAGAGCCTAAAAAAGAGGGAAGATTATACAAAAAGAAACCGTATCTCGTTATATTATCATACATTTGTAGAGAAGAAAAGATTAAACTATGGCAATAAAGAAAGACAGAGTACTTTGGGCGGACGATGAGATCGATTTGTTGAAGCCTCACATCCTTTTCCTCCAGGACAAAGGGTATGAAGTGGTTCCGGTGATCAGCGGGCAGGATGCCATCGATTGTTGCAAGGAAGAATCGTTCGACATCATTTTCCTGGATGAGAATATGCCGGGTCTGACCGGGCTGGAAACGCTGGCCCAGATCAAGGCGATCAATCCCGACCTCCCTGTTGTCATGGTGACCAAGAGCGAGGAAGAGAGCATCATGAACCAGGCTATCGGCAATAAGATAGCCGACTACCTGATCAAGCCCGTCAACCCGAACCAGTTGCTTTTGTCTATCAAGAAGAATGTCCACAAGAACGTGATCATCTCCGAGACGACGACCGTCGGCTACCAGCAGGAGTTCGGCCGTATCGGCATGCAGATCAACGACTCGCTGACGACCGACGACTGGATGGAGGTCTATAAAAAGCTCGTCTATTGGGAGCTTGAGCTGGAAAGCAGCCAGGTCCAGATGACCGATATGCTCCGGATGCAGAAGCAGGAGGCGAACAATGCTTTCGGTAAGTTTGTCAAAAAGAATTATGTAGACTGGATTCAGAACCCGGCCGAACGTCCGCTGATGAGCCCGGACCTGTTCAAGAAGAAGGTATTCCCGATGCTCGAGGCCGGCGAGAAGGTGTTCTTCATCCTGATCGATAACTTCCGCCTCGACCAGTGGCGCGAGGTGAAAGACCTGCTTGCCGACTATTTCACTTTTGATGAAAGCCTCTATTATAGCATCCTCCCGACCGCCACGCAATATGCCCGCAACTCGATCTTTTCCGGCCTGATGCCTTTGCAGATCGAGAAGATGTTCCCCGACCTCTGGGTGGACGAGGATAGTGAGGAAGGCAAGAACCTGAACGAAGCGCCGCTTATTCAGACGCAGATCGAACGGTTCCGCAAGAAATATACGTTCTCCTACCATAAGGTGCACGATTCGCAATATAACGATAAGTTGCTGAACATCGTCCCTTCCCTCTTGAATAATCAGTTGAACGTAGTTGTCCTCAACTTTGTCGATATGCTTTCGCATGCCCGTACGGAGAACAAGATGATCCGCGAACTGGCCCAGAGCGAAGCGGCCTACCGGAGCCTGACACGTTCGTGGTTCCAACACTCAGGCACGCTCGAACTCTTTAAGCGTATCGCCGGGAAAGGCTACCGGGTCATCGTCACGACCGACCACGGGACGATACGGGTGGACAATCCCCTGAAGGTGATCGGAGACAAGAATACGAACACCAACCTGCGCTATAAGGTGGGCAAGAACCTGAATTATAACCCGAAGGATGTGTTTGAAATCCGCTACCCGGACAAAGCCGGATTGCCTTCACCCAACCTAAGCAGCAAGTATATCTTTGCGATGAACAATGATTTCTTCGCCTATCCGAATAACTACAATTATTACGTCTCTTACTATAAGAATACCTTCCAGCATGGCGGTATTTCGATGGAAGAGATGCTGATCCCTTTTATTACGATGATGCCGAAATAGGTGTGACAATGTGACAATATTACAATATTACAATATTACAATTTTGTTTTTCCATCCTATTCAATTTCGCGCACCTGCCAACATCCTCCTTTGTCCGGCCCGATTCGTTTGAGCACTCCGTCGGCCTTCATCTTGGCTATCTGTTTTTCCACGGCCTTTTGAGTGATGCCTATCCGTTCGGCGAGAGCTGCCGCGCTTAGTGTGTTGTCCTGAGAAAGCAGGGCTATAATTTTCTCCCTACTTTTTGCTTTTTTCTCCCTACTTTTTGCTTTTTTCTCCCTACTTTTTGGCGTATCATCAATAGACTTGCGGTAGACCTCTATGTCATGGGTAAGATTTTTAATCATTGTGGTGGTCATAAACTCCCTGAATATATTCAGGTCTTCATTTTCACGTGTTTCCACCAATGCCTTTATATATTCTTCCTTATCTTCTTTGAGGATTTTTGTCGGGATCAGCCCGAACTCAAATTGCAACATATTCATCAGCAGGCGAGCCATTCTGCCGTTGCCATCCGCCCAAGGATGTATTGTTACCAGATGAAAGTGGGCATCAAAACTGATTTCGTATAGTTGCGCGACACTTTTGCTTGTATAATTTTCACGCGCCTTATTCAGCCCAATACAAAATTCGGATAGTTTTGCCGGAACTTTATTGTAATTCATATACGATTTTCCTCCAATACCGGCCGTAACATTTAGCAAACGCAATTCTCCTTGTGCCGATGAGAAATTCCCCAAAACGGTCTTATACTCCTGTCCTGTGTTTTTCATGACAAGAGCCGACAGATCTTTTAATAAGTCAATGGTTATAAGAGTGTGAGCATTGGCAAGCTTTATCGCTTTTTCGTAGGCGTTTTTCAAGTCAAGGTTCATGTTCTGTTCCTCTATGCTCTTTCCTTTCAGGCTGATGCCTTGATCAAACATGATTTGATTTTCAAGTTCCGTGATGGTGGAGCCTTCAATGGCCGTGGAATGGGTAATAAGGGAGTACAGATAGAATTTGTCATAGTCTATCTGCCTCTCTATTCCTAATTCTCGATATAGGGATACACGTTTTTCAAGTTCAGTTTGCATATATTCTCCTCTTTTTTGCAAAGGTACATTTTCCGCCCCTGCCTTTCAAATTTTCTGCTTACCTTTGCAAGCGGAGTTCAAATTTTCAATTATAAAGTTATGAGCGTAATTAAAATCGACAATTTAGATACGATCCGCCAGGCAGCGAAAGAATTTATCGCCGGGATGGACGACCGTACCGTTTTCGCTTTTCGTGGAAGCATGGGAGCAGGCAAGACTACCTTCATCAAAGCTATTTGCGAAGAGTTGGGCGTGGAAGATGTGATCAACAGCCCGACGTTTGCCATCATCAACGAATATCGTAGCGATACGACCGGCGAGCTAATCTATCATTTTGATTTCTACCGCATCAATAAGCTGAGCGAAGCCGAAGACATCGGCACGGAAGACTATTTCTATAGCGGTGCGCTCTGCTTTATCGAATGGCCGGAGAAGATCGAAGATTTATTGCCGGGTGATGTCGTGGAGGTTTCCATTACGGAAAACCCCGACGGATCGCGTACCGTAGAAATTAAGTAAGCGCGATGGAACCTACCGAATATTTTATCCTGATTCTCTTTATCGCATTGGGGGCTTTCTCCATTGTTGCGGCTATCCTGAACCTCGAATGGTATTTCCAGACCAGCGGAGCGATGACGTTTGTCCGCTGGTTAGGACGCAAGGGCGCCCGTATCTTCTACGCTTTGTTAGGTTTGGGGCTGATCGCTTGCGGGGTGACGGGGCTTATCTTTTGGAATTAAACGATCGCAAAGTCCAGTTGTTTTCTCTCCAGGTTAGCCTGTGCCACTTTTACCGTGATGTCATCTCCCAAACGGTATGTACGTCTTGTTTTCCGGCCAAACAGACAGTAGTTCTTCTCGTCGAACTCGTAGAAGTCGTCATCGAGGTCACGTATCGGAACAAGTCCTTCGCATTTGCTATCGTTCAGTTCTACGTATAATCCCCATTCGGCCACACCGGAAACTGTTCCGTCGAACACCTGTCCTAATTTATCTTGCATAAATTCGACCTGCTTGTACTTGATGGAAGCACGTTCGGCATTGGATGCCACTATTTCCATTTCGGAACAATGCTTGCAAAGTTCTTCGTATTTGCTTTTGATTACACTACGGCCACCTGCCAGATAGCGTTCCAGTAGACGGTGCACCATTATATCCGGATAACGGCGGATCGGGGAGGTGAAATGGGTGTAGTACTCCATTGCCAATCCATAGTGTCCGACATTATCTGTCGTATAACTGGCCCTTTGCATGGAACGGATCGCTAATGTTTCCACCAGATTTTCTTCGGGTTTGCCTTGTACGCTATCCAACAAGCGGTTGATGCCTTTGGAAATGTCCGTTTTACTTCCTTCCGTACGTACTTTGTAACCGAAGCGGCTGACAAATGCGGAGAAATCTCTCAGCTTTTCAGGGTCCGGTAGTTCGTGAATACGGTAGACGAATGTTTTCTTTGTCTTATTTTTAGTCTTTCCAACGAACTCGGCTACCGTACGGTTGGCCAGCAGCATGAATTCTTCGATCAGCTTATTGGCTTCTTTCGATTCCTTGATGTAGGTCCCCAATGGTTTACCCGTCTCATCGATGTCAAATCTTACTTCGTAACGATCGAATGAGATGGCTCCGTCCTTGAAGCGCTTTGCACGCAATTTCTGTGCCAGGCCGTTGAGTGCCAGGATTTCTTCTTTGTAATCGCCTTCCCCCGTCTCGATGACCTCTTGTGCCTCTTCGTAAGCGTAACGGCGGTCACTCTTGATGATTGTACGGGCGATATGGGACTTCTGGACTTCTGCGTTTTTATCTAATTCGAAGATGACGGAAAAGCAGAGTTTCTCTTCGTCCGGGCGGAGTGAGCAGATCTGGTTGCACAGGCGTTCGGGCAGCATCGGGATGGTACGGTCTACGAGGTAGATGGAGGTCGCCCGGTTGTAGGCTTCCCGGTCTATCAGGCTTTCCGGTTTGACGTAATGAGTTACGTCGGCAATATGTACGCCGACTTCCCAGTTGCCATTTTCTAAAAGACGGGCAGAAAGTGCATCATCGAAGTCTTTGGCATCTTTCGGGTCGATGGTGAAAGTCGTAATGTTGCGGAAATCCTCACGTTGGGCAATTTCCTCTTGGGAGATTGTCTCCGGTATCTTCTCTGCCGCTTTTTCTACGTTGGCCGGATATTTGTATGGTAGGTTGAACTCTACCAGGATCGCATTCATCTCAGCATTGTTGTCACCGGCTGTTCCTAAGATGTCTACCACTTCGCCTAATGGGTTCTTGGCTTCTTCCGGCCATTCGGTGATACGGACGATCGCTTTGTCGCCCGTCTTGCCGCCTTTCAGCTTCTCTTTGGGGATAAAGATATCGTTGGCCAATGTCTTGTCTTCGGTAATGAGGAAGGCAAAGCCTTTTGTTACTTGTAGCTTTCCGGTGATTGTCCGCCGTTCGCTTTCGAGGATTTCGATTACTTCGCCTTCCGGCTCAGCTCCTCTTCTCTTTGCATGAATCTGTATTTTTACCTTATCGCCGTTAAGCGCGTGGCCGGAGTTGCGTTCTGCTACGAAGATGGGCGTTCCGCCGCCTTCGGGGATAAACGAGTTCTTTCCGTTCTGCCGGCGCATGAAAGTGCCGACGGCCGTTGTTCCCCAGTCATTATAGCGATAGCGTCCCCGTTCTATTTCGGAAATGAAGTTATCAGCCGAGAGGTCGTACAGGATATCCACCACCTGTAGTTTTTGCACTTGGTTGGTCACGCCTATCATACTGCTGATTTGCCGATAGTTAAAAGGTTCTTTGGGAGAAGACTTGAATACGTTGATGATGGCATTGATCATTGCCTCTTTTTTCATCCGTTTGTTATTGCTTTTGGAGCTGTTTTGCTTCTTCCCCGGTTTATTACTTTTCTTTTCAGATTTATTCTTAGTCATATTTATATTTCAATGTTTTACAAAGTAAACAATAAATAATGAGATGCTGTTTACATTTGTGATAAATTATGTTTGGAAGAGTTTTACTCTCCGAAACTGTTGGCCGCTACTCCCTTTGCTCCCGGCTTGCAACAGAATACACTTCCGCTCAGCGGATATTGCCGGAGTTGTTCTTCGGACAGGCCGGCCCGGGCCGTTGTGATATAAAGCGTGTCCAGCTTTTTACCTCCGAACGCACAAGATGCTACATTCGGGGCCGGAACGTCTACTTTGGCCAGTAACTCTCCCGTGTAAGGATTATAGCAATAAACGCCATAGCCTCCCCATTGAGCCACCCAAAGGTGGTCCTGGCTGTCGATTGTCATTCCGTCCGGCGCTCCCGTTCCCTCCGGCAGATCGACCGCAATTCCGTCAAACAAGATGTCGCCGTTGTCGGGGTCATAGCGGTAGCGGGCTATTTTGCCGGTCGGCGTGTCGTTGTAGAACATGAATCGTTTGTTGGATGTCCAGACGATACCGTTCGAGATCGTTACTTTTTGTAGTTTGGTACTGATTGTGCCGTCGGGTAAAACGCAATACAGGGTTCCGGCTCCTTTAGGCGCGCCGAAGCCCATTGTCCCGATCCATAAGCGTCCGGCCGGGTCGCATTTTCCATCGTTACAACGTACTTTTCCGTCATTGTCGGGTATCGGGGCAACGGATGTTGTCTGCCCGTCAGCCAGGTTTACCCGTACGATTTCGTTTTGCAGGGCGATGATAACCGTACTGTCTGTTTCCGGTACGACGGTGGAAACCATGCGATCGAATTTCCAGGAATCGCATTCCTTTGTATCCGGATCGTATTCGTATAATGTTTGACCTTCAATGTCTACCCAGAATAATGTCTGACGGTACGGATCCCAGATCGATCCTTCTCCGGTAGTCGCTTCGGCTTTATAAGCCAATTCCGCCGGAATTATTTCTACTTTAGGCGAGCAGGATATTGCCATAATTAAAATAGCGAATAAAGTGAGTATGTTAATAAGATAATGTTTCATGGTATAAATAATGCCGGTTCCAGTTCATTATAGATATATCAGATGCAAATATATTAAATTAATCCTGATTCCCAGACAAATTTGTATGTTTTATTGCATATTGTTGTATATGTTTTTGTTTTCCTTTAAATTAGGCCCCAATTTGATTATCGGTTTTGATTACCATTAATGGACGGATTTTAAACTAAGATTAGGATGAAAGAATTAAATGAAAAAACTGCCGGCAAAGTACTGCATCCGGAGCGGATCATACAGTTCGGTGAAGGGAATTTCCTTCGTGCCTTTGTGGATTGGATTATCCAGAGAATGAATGAGAAAGCGGGTTTTAACAGCAGCGTGGTCGTTGTCCAGCCGATTGACCGGGGGATGGTCGATATGCTGAATGCGCAGGATTGCCTCTACCATGTCAACCTGCAAGGCTTGGATAAGGGAGAGAAAGTAAACAGCCTGACCCGGATCGACGTGATCAGTCGTGCTTTGAATCCCTATACGGATTTTACCGCTTTTATGAAATTGGCGGAACAACCGGAAATGCGTTTTGTCATTTCCAATACGACGGAAGCGGGGATCGCTTTTGATCCGGCTTGTAAGCTGGAAGATGCGCCGGCTTCCTCTTATCCGGGAAAATTGACCCAGTTGCTTTACCATCGCTACAAAACGTTTAACGGCGAGAAGGACAAAGGGTTGATAATCTTTCCGTGTGAGCTGATCTTCCTGAACGGACATAAGCTGAAAGAAACGATTTACCAATATATCGAATTGTGGGAATTGGGCGATGACTTCAAAGCCTGGTTCACGGAATCGTGCGGGGTGTATGCAACGTTGGTAGACCGCATCGTGCCGGGATTCCCGCGAAAAGAGATCGACGCGATCAAAGAGAAGTTACAATATAACGACAACCTGGTCGTGCAGGCGGAGGTGTTCCATCTGTGGGTGATCGAAGCGCCCGCATCGGTTGCGAAAGAGTTTCCGGCAGACCGGGCGGGGCTGAACGTCCTGTTTGTTCCGAGCGAAGAGCCTTATCACCAACGAAAGGTGACTTTGCTGAACGGCCCCCATACGGTTCTGGCGCCTGTAACCTGGCTTTCCGGAGTGGATATCGTACGGGATGCCTGTCAGCACGAAGTGTTGGGAAAATACATTCATAAAGTGATGTTCGAAGAGTTGTTAGAGACATTGGACCTGCCGAAAGAGGAGCTGATGCAATTCGGCCGCGACGTGATGGAACGTTTCAATAACCCGTTTGTGGATCATTCGGTTGTCTCGATCATGTTGAATTCATTCCCTAAATATGAAACGCGCGATTTGCCGGGGCTGAAGGTGTATCTGGAACGGAAAGGCAAATTACCGGAAGGGCTTGTCTTGGGGCTGGCCGCTATCATTACCTATTATAAAGGTGATGTACGTGCCGATGGTGCAAAGGCGGAACCGAATGACTCTGCGGAAAACCTCAAATTATTACGAGAACTTTGGGCGACCGGATCGACGCAGAAAGTGGCGGAAGGCGTATTGGCTGCCTCTTCTATCTGGGGGGAAGACCTGAACCGGATTCCGGGATTGACGGAAATGCTGAAAGGTTGCCTGGATGCTATTCAGGAAAAAGGAATGCTCAATGTTGTAAAAGAAATCTGCTGATGCGAACTTATATACAGATAAATCCGGCCGACAATGTTGCCGTGGCCGTTGAAGATTTGCATGCCGGTATGTCATTAGACATCAACGGAAAGACTCTTATTGTGCAACAGGATATTCCGGCAGGTCATAAGGTCGCCTTGCAGGATTTTGAGGAAGGAGATTACATTATTAAATACGGCGCTCCTATCGGACATGCCCGGATGTCGGTTGCTACCGGTTGCTGGGTAAACGAGAAGAACATCAAGACCAATCTGGAAGGATTGAGTGAATATGAATTTACTCCGCAACCTATTCCTGAACAACCTTCACGGGCATCGCTCACTTTTAAGGGCTATCGCCGCAAGAACGGGGATGTCGGTATCCGGAATGAGATCTGGATTATTCCGACGGTTGGTTGTGTGAATGGCATCACTCGCCGGTTGGCTGATGAATTGCAACGGGAGACACAAGGGGCGGGAGTCGATGCGATTGTCGCTTATCCGCATAACTATGGTTGTTCTCAATTGGGAGATGACCACGAGAATACACGGAAAATATTGCGGGACATGGTGTTGCATCCGAATGCAGGGGCAGTCCTTGTTGTCGGTTTGGGGTGCGAGAACAACCAGGTCGGTGCTTTCCGTGAGCTGTTGGGAGAATACGATGCGGAACGCATCCGCTTTATGGAAACGCAGAAAGTTTCCGACGAACTGGAGGGGGGAATGGAACAGTTGCGTGAGCTTTATGCAATCGCTTCACAAGATAAGCGGACGGATGTCCCTTTGGGCGAATTACATGTCGGGCTGAAATGCGGTGGTTCGGATGGTTTCTCCGGTATTACGGCTAATCCGTTGTTGGGAGTCTTTTCCGATTATCTGGTGGCGCAGGGAGGAACGACCGTCCTGACTGAAGTCCCGGAGATGTTTGGAGCGGAAACAATCCTGATGAACCGGAGCATGTCGCAGGGGGTCTTTGAAAAGACCGTTCATCTGGTCAATGACTTCAAATCCTATTTCATAGAAAATAAACAACCCATCTACGAGAATCCTTCTCCGGGTAATAAGGCGGGAGGTATTTCTACATTGGAGGAAAAATCGCTGGGGTGTACGCAGAAAGCCGGGACTTCGGTTGTACGGGATGTAATGCTCTACGGTGAACGGTTGGCGACAAAGGGGTTGAACCTGCTGAGTGCTCCCGGAAACGATCTGGTTGCCAGTACCGCTTTGGCGGCATCCGGTTGTCATCTCGTTTTGTTTACGACCGGGAGGGGAACGCCGTTCGGCACGTTTGTCCCGACAATAAAGGTGTCGACCAACAGTAATTTATATGTACGTAAACCAAACTGGATCGATTTCAATGCAGGTTCCCTGTTAGAAGGCAAAAGCATGGAAAAGCTTTGTGAAGACTTTATCCGGTTTATCATCGATGTCGCAAGCGGTACCCCGGCTAATAATGAAAAGAACGGTTACCGGGAGATCGCAATCTTCAAATCCGGGGTAACATTATAATGAATCGGGATAGTTCATTTTTTTTTAAGTTCGAATCAATGTATACAAGGGGCTTATTGTATAAAACGTGTTCTTCGGGATAAAAAGTCATTCGAAATAGAACAAATGTTAACCCACTTTTTAGCCATCAAAAAGGGGCTTTGTCTCCTTTTTCTGAAGTTTTTCCCATTACGACCGTCCTTCTTTATCGTCATGACCGTTCTAATGAGGGATGATTCCGGCACCTCATGGCAATGAGAACGGTCGTCGTGGCGAAGAGGACGGTCGTAATGGGAATGATGACCGTCTTCATCTCAACAAGCCCCTGAAATTCCTTTTGAATATTTGGATTGTAGCCGGTCTTCGTTTTGCTACAGGCGATTCTCAGTCAGTTATGCTTTATCATATTGTCGACGTTTCTGTTTTCAGGTAATCAAACTGTACGCTTTTCGGAACGATTCCGGCACCTCGTTCTCTCTGTTGTCAGACGAAAGGGCTAAAAACGCAAAAAGAGTCAATTCAAAAAAGATCAACATTTCGAACGCAATAGAAAAGCAGATTAAAAAGGGGTTATTGTAAAGTTTTGATTGCGAAAGATTCACCTTTTGACAAATGTGAACCTAATTACATAAGGCTGATCTGAGATTATAGCCATCAGTATGGTTTTGGCGTATCATAACTAT
>OGZX01002573.1_pt1 | contig 14196 bp, 13 predicted proteins | sample 1576881 | NCBI WGS metagenome assembly OGZX01 (sample SAMEA3541542, study PRJEB24748) | human gut metagenome | biome: human gut; feature: human-associated habitat; material: faeces | place: China | collected 2012
CGGGGCTTTCCCGCCTGCGCTATCCGTTGCATAACCCTGAGTTGTTGATCTCGCTACTTCATATCCTGGAGAATGCGGATCGTCGGGGGCGCATTTCCTACCACCAATTGGCAGCCAGCCTGTTGTTGGCGTTCGATTACCCTTATAAGCTGAACACGCTGGGCGAAAAGATCGCCCGTGCCGTGCCGGATGCCGAGACGGTACGCGATATACTTGATCTGGTCGCGCTCGTGAGGATGGACGGGAATGAATAAGCATTTTCTTTTTACTTTCAGAAGAAAATAACGTACCTTCGTTGTTAAATAAAAAGAAGAGATATTCTAAATACAATTTATATGAAAGGTTTAAATGGTTCAGTCCTGCGCTGCATCTTTGCAATCGTAATGGGGCTTGTTTTGGTTCTTTGGCCGGAAGCGGCTGTCACTTATCTGGTTATTACAATCGGGATCTGTTTTATCATCCCCGGGATATTCTCGCTTCTGAACTACTTCACCCGCGAGAAGGTGGAAGGCGAACCCAGCCCGATGTTTCCGGTCGACGGCGCCGGCAGTATCCTGTTCGGGGCATGGCTGGTGATCATGCCGCAGTTTTTCGTCAGTATATTAATGTATATCCTGGGAGCTTTGCTGGTTCTTGCCGGGGCACAACAGATTTATTCGCTTGTTTCGGCCCGCAAATGGAGTATCGTGCCGTACGGCTTTTACATCATACCGGCCTTGATCCTGATAACGGGGATTATGATTCTCGCCTACCCGTTCGGGGCGGCGGCCAACACATTTGTGATCTTCGGTGTAGCTTGCCTGGTCTATGGCATATCCGAGTTGATCAACTGGTATAAGTTCAGAAAAAGGTTATAAAAAAGAATACCGTATGTCTCAGGACTTACGGTATTCCATCGGGGAAATCCCCATGTGTTTCTTAAAGAACTTCCCAAAAGTGGACTGGTCGGAGAAGTGAAGGACATCCGCAACCTGCTGGACAGTGGCCTGCGGAGCTTTCAACAGGATTTTAGCCTCGACGATCAAGGCGTCGTCAATCCATTTATTAGCAGATTTGCCTGTCAGCTCCTTCAGGATAAGCGATAGATATTGCGGTGTGATAAACAGCTTTTCCGCATAAAACGTAACCACGTGCTGTTCCTTACAATGCTCGAACAGCAATTGCAGGAATTGTTCGAACAGCTCCTCCTTGCGGGAAAGAGTCGGCCGAATCAGACGGTCTTTTTTACCCAACAGGATATTCGCCAGCTCCAACAGGAAACCGATAAAGGCATTCTGCACCAGTTCTTTCTGATAAAAATGCGTCCGTTCCTTCATCTTCTCCTGTATGACACCTATGCTGTCCTCCAGTTTTTGAGTTTCTTCGGGTTCAAGCTCGGTACAAGGATTTTTGCGAACTTCCATATAGTTCGCAATCGAATGGTTCCGGTTGCCATAGCTGGTATTGCAGTCATCCAGAAACTCTTTTGCGGCAATCAGCAGGCGGCCTTTAAAATCCGGACTGATTCTATTAAGCTGTAGCGCATGCGTAGGCATGATCGTGATAAAAGTATTCGGATTGATCGTATAGGGGACATAATCCAGACTGATCTCGAGCGTACCCTCAAAAGTCAAGACCATCAAAAGTGCATCCAAGCGCATCGGGGCATAACGTTCCGGGGCGTCGACATCCCCAAATTCAATGCTGCCGTCCAGATCCGCCACCGAAAATATATCCTGAAAACTATCACGGAATATGATGCTCTTATTTAGTTCCGCCAACTCTATCAAAGGAAGCTTTTCCATCTCTACATATTTACTAATCATACGTTTGCAAAGATAAACATTTTTTCATTAAGCACAGTAATGTTTCATTTTTTACCAATGAATAACGGTTTTTTAAGAATACATTTCCCCATATTTTTTCGTTTTCGACTAATTCCGTAACAGAATAAACCTTTTTAGTTTTCTAAATTAGACAGACCTTTGCAGCATCTGGTCGTATCCAAAATAATCATCCAAATCAATGATCATAAAAGAACAAATAATGTTAACGGCATTCGACTTATTTTCGGAGCACGGAATAAAGAATGTCAGCATGGACGACATTGCGCATAGCACAAGTATGTCCAAGCGGACTCTTTATGAACTCTTTGAAGATAAGGAAACACTACTGATGCAATGTCTCAGCATGAGCTACAACAAGATGAGAGTCCATATGAAACAACTTGAATCCGAACCGATAACAGCATTGGACGTCGTTATGCTCTTTTATGAAGAACTGATGAAGCGCCCCCGCTGGTTTAACAAGAAGTTTTATGACGACCTGAAACGCTATCCTAAAGCTATGCAAAAGACGGAAGAAGAAAAGTCCCGGTTTTTGAAAAAGTGCATCAAATTACTGTCAAGAGGTGCCAAAGAAGGTGTTTTCGAGCCAAATGTCAATTTCGAGATTGTAGCCTTGTTAGCTAAAGAGCAAGCCAAAATGATCCGCCCGTCCGACGCCCTTTCGAATCATTCTGTGGCTGAAGTATACAATACGATTCTCTTTGCCTTCTTGCGGGGAATCTCCACAGAAAAAGGGATTGCCATTTTAAACCGTTATTTACAAAAACATATTCACAAACAATTAGACTGAACAGGCGATTTTATTCAAAATCAAATTTACTTTAAATGGAACAAATCTTAATTACTAAAAAGATGATGCGGATCGTATTGGTATCACTGTCCGCACTGGTCTTCATCCCTGTCAAAGCCCAGGACACGCTTGTCCTCGACATAGGGAAAGCCTTGGAGATTGCGCTGAGCGAGAACCCCACCGTAAAAGTGGCTGATAAGGAAATCCAAAAGAAAAAATATGCGCAAAAAGGTTCTTACGCCTCTCTATTCCCCCAAATCAGTTTCGCGGCCGACTACAACCGCACCCTGAAAAAGCAGGTGATGTATATGGACGGTTTCGACATGGGAAGCACGGAAATACCCGGGATGGAAGACATGCCGAGCATGGACGAAGGAATCGAAGTGGGACGTGACAACAACTGGAGCCTCGGCTTCAACGCCTCGGTACCGCTTGTAAACGCAGCCCTGTGGAAGAGCCTGAGTATTTCGGCTGTCGACGTGGAAATGGCCATCGAACAGGCGCGTTCTTCCAAGATAGCAATGGTCAACCAGGTAAAGAAAAGCTACTACGGCGTACTTCTTGCCAGTGACTCATACCGTGTATTCAAGGAAAGTTACGACAATGCAATGGAGAACTACCTGGACATCAAACAGAAATTCGACCAGGGAACCGTTGCCGAATACGACCTGATACGTGCAAACGTTACCGTAAAGAACAGCGAGCCGAATATGCTGCAGGCCGAAAATGCACTGGTGCTGGCCAAATGGCAACTGAAAGCATTGCTGGGCATGGACCTGGACATAAATATCGAGTGCGAAGGACAACTGAGCGATTTCAAATCAAACCTGTTCGGCGATTTCCTGTCGACAGACACGACATTGGCTGACAACACGGATTTAAGACAAATGGACATACAGGCCAAACAGTTGGACAAGACGTTGACGATGCAAAAGTTCGATTATCTGCCCACTCTTTCGCTTACGGGGATGTACCAGTGGACGGCGATGAACAACGATTTCAAGTTTAAGAACTATCTGTGGAATCCTTATTCGATGATCGGTGTCTCCCTGTCGATCCCGATCTTCTCCGGCGGGAGCAAGTTCTATAAGATCAAGCAGACAAGAAATACGATCGAGCAGCTCAACCTGCAACGGGAAGATACGCAGCGGAACCTGCAACTGGCCATCAAGCAATATGTGGACAACATGAACACCTGTGTCAAACGGTTCGACGCTTCGCAAAAGGGAGTGGAACAGGCCGAACGGGGTTATATGATCGCACAGAAACGCTACGACACGGGAGCCGGGACGCTACTCGAAATGAATGATTCGGAACTGGCGCTGACGCAGGCTAAACTGAACTTCAACCAAGCTATCTACGATTACATGGTTGCAAAGGCAGACCTGGAAAAAGTATTGGGCCAACAAGAGTTTTAAGAAACAGAAATACATACTGAATAATACATCACAATATGAAAACAAATAGAAAACAACACTTCATATCCCTTCTCATTTTACCTTTACTACTGTCTTGCTCAGGAGAGAAGAAAGAAACAGAACAGGCAGAAACGGCCAATAATAAGGTTCTCGTAAGAGTGGAAACCGTTTCGGCACAAGACGTGGAGCAGATCAGCGAGTTTACGGCAACCGTCGAAGCCAACATCTCCAACAACATCGCCCCGCAGACACCGGTGCGCATCGCGAAACTGTTTGCCGAAGTGGGCGACCATGTAAAGGCCGGCCAACTGTTAGTCAAGATGGATGAGACGAACCTCAAACAGACTAAAATACAGTTGGACAACCAGGATCTGGAATTTAAGCGTATCGACGAGCTGTACAAAGTGGGCGGCGCCTCCAAATCGGCCTGGGATGCCCAGAAGACGCAATTGGACGTAAGCCGTGCGGCCTACAAGAACCTGGAAGAAAACACGCAGTTGTTGAGTCCGGTGACAGGCATCGTGACCGCCCGCAATTATGACAGCGGCGACATGTACAGCGGAGGTTCGCCGATCTTCACCGTCGAACAGATCCGTCCGGTCAAACTGATGGTCAACGTATCCGAGAGCCTCTTCACAAAAGTAAAGAAGGGAAAAGAGGTCGATATCCGGTTAGATGTGTACGGCGACGAAGTGTTCAAAGGAAAGGTCAGCCTGGTCTATCCGACCATCGACCCGAACACACGTACGTTCCCGGTCGAAATCAAGATCGACAACAGCGACGAACGTGTCCGTCCGGGTATGTTCGCCCGCGTCACGATGGGCTTCGGTACACAAAACCACGTAGTCGCTCCGGATTTGGCTATCGTCAAACAGTCTGGTGCAGGCGACCGGTATATATATGTATATAGAGACGGCAAGGTTTCCTATGAAAAGGTACAATTAGGACGTCGTATGGGGAACAAATATGAAGTCATTTCGGGTGTCAACAGCGGCGACCAGGTAGTCGTATCCGGCCAGAGCCGCCTGAACAACGGAATGGAAGTAGAAATCGAAAAGTAAGAGAAAAATACTATGAGCTTATATGCAACAGCGGTAAAAAAGCCGGTTACGACCGCCCTCGTCTTTGTGGCAATCGTCATCTTCGGTCTTTTTTCATTAACCCGATTATCTGTGGACTTGCTGCCGGAGATTGAGACAAACACGATCATGGTCATGACCTCCTACGCCGGCGCCAGTGCTGCGGATATCGAGATGAACGTCTCCAAGCCGTTGGAGAACGTGCTGAACAGTGTCAGCGACCTGAAACACATCACGTCGCAATCACGTGAAAACATATCGATCATCACACTCGAGTTCGACTACGGTACGGATATCGACGTGGCGACAAATGACGTGCGCGATAAACTGGACGTGGCCGAACCGATGCTGCCGGATGATGTGGACAATCCTATCATCTTCAAATTCGGTACGAACGATATTCCCATTATCATCCTGTCCGTTACGGCGGAAGAAAGCACAAACGCCCTGTATAAGATACTCGACGACAAGGTGTCGAACCCGCTGGCCCGTATCAGCGGCGTAGGAGCCGTGTCTATTTCCGGTACGCCGACACGCGAGATACAGGTCTATTGCGATCCCTACAAGTTAGAAGCCTACGGCGTTTCGATCGAAGGTATCTCCTCTATCATCGCACAGGAAAACCGGAATACGCCGGGCGGAAGCGTGGACATCGGTTCCAACGCCTACGCACTCCGCGTGCAGGGCGAGTTTACAGATGCCCACCAGATGGACAACCTGGTCATCGGGCATAAGGACAATAAAACGATTTATCTACGCGATGTCGCCCGCATCGAGGACAGCATCGAAGAACGCGCGCAGGAGACGTTCAACAACGGAAAGAAGGGCGGTATGATCGTGATCCAGAAGCAATCGGGAGCCAACTCGGTGAACATTGCCAAGAAGGTACACCAGCGGTTACCGGAAATCCAGGAAAGCCTTCCGTCGGACGTTAAGTTAGGAGTCATCATGGATACTTCAACCAACATCCTGAACACGATCGACAGTTTGAAGGAGACGATCTTCATCACCTTCATCATCGTTATGTTGGTTGTATTCATCTTCCTCGGACGTTGGAGGGCGACGTTTATCATCATCCTGACCATTCCGATCTCGTTGATTGCTTCGTTCGCCTATTTGCTGGCATCGGGCAACACACTGAATATTATCTCGCTGAGCTCCCTTTCCATTGCGATCGGTATGGTTGTGGACGACGCGATCGTGGTATTGGAAAACATTACGACCCACATCGAGAGAGGTAGCGCGCCGAAACAGGCCGCCGTCCATGCGACCAACGAGGTGGCAATCTCCGTTGTCGCTTCCACCCTGACGATGTTGGCGGTGTTCCTGCCGTTGACCATGGTGACGGGTATGGCGGGTATCCTGTTCAAGCAGTTGGGCTGGATCGTCAGCATCATCATGATTGTGTCTACAGTCGGAGCCTTGACGCTGACGCCGATGTTGAGTTCGCAGTTGCTCAAACTGAATCCGCATAAGGGGCGTCTTTATGTCCTGTTCTTCACTCCTATCGAAAAGGCGCTGGATGCGCTGGATCGGGGTTATTCCCGATTCCTTTACTGGGCGGTACGCCACAGGAAAACCGTGATAGCGGGGGCGACTTTGATCTTTGCCGGCAGCATGATGCTGGTTCCGACGATCAAGACGGAGTTCTTCCCGACTCAGGATAATGCCCAGATCAGCGTCCATCTTGAACTGCCGGTCGGCACGCGCCAGGATATCACCCGCAAGTTAGCTTTGGAGATAGACGAGCTGTTCCGCCAGAAATACCCGGAAATAAAGACCAGTAACTTCACCGAAGGACAGGCCGATTCCGACAATACCTGGGCGCAACTCAGCAATAACGGCACACATATCGTCGACTTCTACATCAATATGCTGAGTGTCGGCGATCGTGAACGCGGCATGGTCGAGATATGCGAGGAGATGCGTAAAGACCTGGCTAAATATCCGGAGATCAAGACATTCAAAGTGATCGAAGGCGGACAGGAAGAAGGTATGGGCGGACAGAATGCCGTCAGCATCGAGATCTACGGTTTCGACTTCGGCCGTACCGACGCCGTGGCTAACGAACTGGCCGAACGGATGCGCAAGGTGAAAGGCTGTTCGCAGGTCAATATCAGCCGTGAGGACTACATTCCCGAATATCAGGTCGATTTCGACCGTGAGAAACTGGCGATAAACGGACTGAACATCACGACAGCCGCCATGGCGCTTCGTAACCGCATCAACGGGGCTACGGCATCCAAATATCGCGAAGACGGCGACGAATATGACATCCGGGTCCGTTATGCTCCCGAATTCCGCCAGTCGGTCGAAGACATCGAGAACATCATGGTCTACAATGCCTCCGGCCAGGGAATCCGCATCCGCGACCTGGGTAAAGTCGTCGAACGCATGACGCCGCCGACCATCGAACGTAAAGACCGCGAGCGTATCATCACCGTTTCGGCCGTAGTCGGAAAGGGAGCAGCGATGAGTGACATCGTAACCGCCGCCCGCGCCCAGCTGAAGCAAATGGATATTCCTTCGGATGTAAGCTGGCAGTTAGGTGGTACGTATGAGGATCAGATGGATACGTTCTTCGACCTGACCGTCCTGATGGTCCTGATCATCATCCTGGTGTTTATCGTGATGGCCGCCCAGTTCGAATCGCTGACCGACCCGTTTGTGATCATGTTCTCCATACCGTTTGCCTTTACGGGGATTATTCTGGGACTGTCGATCACACAGACTCCATTGGGCGTTATGGCGCTGATCGGTCTGATTATGTTGATGGGGATCGTTGTGAAAAACGGTATTGTGCTGATCGACTACACGATCCTTTGCCGTGAGCGCGGCATGGGAATCCTGACGGCAGTCGTGGCGGCCGGTAAATCCCGTCTCCGCCCAGTATTGATGACAACGCTGACAACCGTCCTGGGTATGATCCCGATGGCTATCGGAACAGGCGAAGGTTCGGAGATGTGGCGCTCGATGGGTATGACGGTTGCATGGGGTCTTTCGGTATCCACATTGATCACGCTGGTGATCGTACCGGTCGTGTACAGCGTATTTGCCGGAAACGGAGTACGGCGCCGACGCCGGAAGCTGGCCCGTAACAGGTAAAAAAGTCTCCTCCTTAATTGGTATACCAATCATACTAAGCATTGGTATACTAATTAAGGTAAGCATTGATATACCAATTAAGAGAAGGATTGATATACCAATTAAGCTAAGCATTGGCATACCAATTTTAAAAAAAGTACTGGAAATATAATAGAAATAACATATATGAAAGCTATATTTGTATCATTTAATCAAGCATATTACGAAATGATCCTTAGTGTGATGGACCGGAATAACATCCGGGGTTTCACATACTGGGATGAAGTACAGGGACGTGGCAGTAAAACAGGTGAACCACATTACGGAAGCCATGCCTGGCCGACATTAAACTCGGCAATCCTGGCAATGGTGGACGATGAGAAAGTCGACAATTTCCTGGAAATACTTCGCCAGATGGATCAGAAGACAGAAGCCCAGGGATTACGGGCTTTCGTCTGGAACATCGAAAAAACAATATAAAAGGAGATAATGGACGATCACGTAAACATTCTTATTTTCAGTAAAGACAATGACCAGGGAGCTATTATTCAAGACTATTTGAAAACAGCCGGATATGACTCACAGGTCTTCAACCAGGAAACTATCGCGTATGAAAGTTTCCTCTCCGGTCATTTCAATTTTTGCATAATAGATAATAATCTGGCCGAAAAAGAGACACGGACATTCGTTGCCACGATTAAGAGTTCTGAGAAAATAATCCCTGTTATTTTCTTATGTGATCATCCAACCAGAGAAGAAATCAGTTTATTATTCTCTTTCCATGCCGATGATGTGATACGCAAACCGCTAGACATCGAGATCCTGCTGGCCCGTATAAAAGCGATACAACGCCGTTACCATCCCGAAGAGAAGAAAGAGGTAAAAACCTACCTCTTCGGCAAGTTCAGATTCAACGTACAAAAGCAACTCTTATCTATCGGAGATAAAACGACCAAGCTGACCACCAAAGAGGCAGACTTGCTCACATTCTTGTGCCAGCACGCCAATAGAACGATAGACAGGATGCACGCTTTGCAAATCATCTGGAAAAGCGATAACTATTTCAATGCCCGCAGTATGGATGTCTATATCACCAAGCTGCGCAAGCTGTTGCAAGACGATCCGACAATCCGGATCATAAATATTCACGGGAAAGGATATAAATTATCAACAAACGGAGATGACGATTGAACATTTCACCTTATTTCTAATCATAATGGTAGCCATCGCCGCCATTGTTTTCATCACGCTCTACTTTGTAGAAGCCGGCTACGGAATGCTGTTCGACAAGAAATGGGGCTTTCCGATACCGAACCGGATCGCCTGGATTTGCATGGAAGCACCGGTCTTCATCGTGATGCTCCTGTTATGGAGCGGTTCGGAACGGCAGTTTGAAACAGTTCCTCTCCTTATATTCCTGTTCTTCGAACTGCATTATTTCCAGCGGGCCTTTATCTTTCCCCTGCTGATAAAAGGCAAGAGCAAGATGCCGGCGGGAATTATGCTGATGGGAATTACCTTCAACATTCTGAATGGATATATGCAGGGAGAATGGATCTTCCATCTGGCCCCGCAAGACATGTACACGGAAAGCTGGCTGTGCAGTCCGCAGTTCATCATCGGGACAATCCTCTTCTTCACCGGCATGGGGATCAATCTTCATTCGGACCATATCGTCCGCCATCTGCGCAAACCGGGCGACACAAAGCATTACCTGCCTAAAGGAGGAATGTTCAACTATGTGACTTCGGCCAATTATTTCGGCGAAATAGTGGAATGGTGCGGTTTTGCCATCCTGACCTGGAGCGCAAGCGGAGCCGTGTTCGCCTGGTGGACATTCGCCAACCTGGTGCCTCGCGCCAACACGATCTATCATAAATATAAAGCCATGTTTGGGAACGAACTGGGAAACCGGAAACGGGTGATCCCTTTTATATATTGATTGAAAGATAAACACATACAGTTATGGAAAAAGAATCTGTTCTATTCACTCCTGCAAAGATCGGTCCGTTGACCTTGCGGAACCGGACGATACGGGCGGCAGCGTTCGAAAGCATGTGTCCGGGAAATGCGCCTTCCGATATGTTGTACGATTACCACACATCGGTGGCAGCCGGCGGAATCGGGATGACGACATTAGCTTATGCAGCCGTCACGCAGAGCGGACTATCCTTTGAACGGCAATTGTGGATGCGGCCGGAGATCATTCCGGGACTGAAACGTATCACCGATGCGATCCATAAAGAAGGTGCAGCCGCTTCCGTACAACTCGGACATTGCGGGAACATGTCTCATAAAAATATCTGCGGATGCACGCCTATATCGGCATCCGGCGGTTTCAATATCTACTCCCCTACGCTTGTCCGGGGCATGAAACCCTCCGAGATCGTAGCAATCTCCAAAGCATTCGGCCAGGCCGTACATCTGGCACGCGAAGCCGGCATGGATGCAGTCGAAATACACGCCGGACACGGCTACCTGATCAGCCAGTTCCTCTCTCCTTACACCAACCGGCGGAAAGACGAATATGGCGGCAGCCTGCAAAACCGGATGCGTTTCATGAAAATGTGCATGGACGAGGTGATGAAAGCAGCCGGTTCGGATATGGCCGTACTGGTAAAGGTGAATATGCGCGACGGATTCAAGGGCGGAATGGAACTCGACGAGACGATCGAAGTTGCCCGTACCCTGCAGGACGAATGCGGAGCGCAGGCGTTGGTGTTGAGCGGAGGTTTCGTCAGCCGCGCCCCGATGTATGTGATGCGTGGCGCGATGCCGATCCATACGATGACACATTATATGCCTTTCGGCTGGCTGCCGATCGGCGTTAAAATGGCCGGACGGCTGATGATCCCGTCCGAGCCGTTCAAAGAGGCTTACTTCCTCGAAGACGCGCTGAAGTTTAGGGCTGCGTTGAAAATGCCGCTTGTGTATGTAGGCGGACTGATCTCGCGCGAGAAGATAGACGAAGTCCTGGGCGACGGTTTCGAGTTTGTCAGTATGGCACGCGCCTTGCTGAACGACCCTTCGTTCGTCAATAAAATGAAAGAAGACGAGCATGCCCGTTGCGACTGCGGACATAGCAACTATTGCATCGCCCGCATGTATTCCATCGAAATGGCTTGCCACAAACATATTCAGAACTTACCCAAAAGCATCATCAAAGAAATAGAAAAACTGGAATATAAGTAATGGAAAAAGGATTAGCCATCATAACCGGTGCCGACGGAGGCATGGGACAAGTCATCACGACAGCGCTCGCAAAAGAGGGCTATCCGGTGATCATGGCCTGCCTCAACCCGCAGAAAGCAACCCTTGTCTGCGAACGGATCAAAAGCGAGACAGGCAACGCACAGATAGAAGTACGCCCTGTCAACCTCGCATCCCTATCGGCCGTCAACACCTTCACCGCCCGGTTGTTGAAAGAAGGCCGCCCCGTCAGTCGCCTGATAAACAATGCAGGTATCCTGACAACTCCGGTACGGAAAACAGAAGACGGACTGGAAACAATCGTGAGCGTCAACTACGTAGCACCTTACATGCTCACCCGGCAGTTATTGCCGCTGATGCAACCCGGTTGCCGTATCGTCAACACAGTATCCTGTACGTATGCCATCGGCAAGATTGGTCCCGACTTCTTTGAAAAAGGAAAGAGCGGACGCTTCTCCCGCATCCCGGTCTACGGAAACACCAAGTTGGCTTTATTGCTGTTCACACAGGAACTTGCCGGACGGATCCGGGAAAAAGGAATTACGGTAAACGCTTCGGATCCGGGAATCGTCAGTACCAATATGATCACGATGAAAGCCTGGTTCGACCCGCTGACCGACATCTTCTTCCGCCCGTTCATCAAAACGCCGGCGCAGGGAGCTGCCACGGCAATCCACCTGGCCCTTTCGGATGAACCGAAAGAGAAAAGCGGCTGTTGTTATGCCAATTGCAAGGAGATAAAGGTTCCGGGACGCATCCTGCATCATGTTCAGCAAAAACAACTCTGGGACGACACGGAAACCCTCCTTTCCCAAAAAGGTTTCCAGCTATAATCCGGACAAAGTGATAAATTCATCCGGACAAGATTTTGCAGATATAAATAAAAGCCGTACCTTTGCACCGCTTTTAACCCCCGTACGTGTGATGGGAAATTAGAAAGCATAAACATCTAATTTTGAGTAACACAAAAAATTAAAAAGAATGAAGACATTTCAATTAGAAGGAAAGTCAAGAGAAGTAGCAGCTACTTCTGCAGACCAGAAGAGAGCTTTGAAAGCTATGCGTAAGAACAACGAAATCCCTGCTGTACTGTACGGCGGTGAAAAAGTAACTCACTTCATCATCACAAAAGACAGCGTTCGTAACCTGGTTTACACTCCTGAAATCTTTGTCGTAGAATTGACTATCGACGGCAAAAAGACGATGGCTATCGTAAAAGATATCCAGTTCCAGCCTGTAACAGACGCTATCCTGCACATGGACTTCATGGAAGTATCCGACAGCAAACCGGTAGTAATGGAAGTTCCGGTTGTTCTGGAAGGTCACGCTGAAGGTGTTAAAGCCGGTGGTAAGTTGAGCCTGCAGATGAGAAAGCTGAAAGTAAAAGCGATCTACACTGCCATCCCCGAAAAATTATTTATCAATGTAGACAACCTGGGCTTAGGCAAGACTATGCAGGTTGGTTCATTGCACTTCGAAGGTCTTGAACTGATGAACGCTAAGAACGCTGTTGTTTGCGCCGTTCAATTGACTCGTGCCGCTCGTGGTGCTCAGGCAAAAGCACAATAATCAGTATTGTATCAAATAATCGAAGGGGAGGATATTCTAACGGAGTATTCTTCCCTTTGTTATATATAAATACAGGATATACATCCCAAACATAAACAGACAATGAAATATCTGATAACAGGACTTGGTAATATCGGCTCCGAATACTTAGGAACCCGCCACAATGTCGGATTCCGTGTGGTAAACGCACTGGCGGAAGATGCCGGCGTTCCTTTTACAGAAGAACGTTATGGCGCAATCGCCCGGATGCGTGTCAAGAACTGTGAGCTGATTTTACTGAAACCGAACACATTCATGAACCTGAGCGGCAATGCCGTCCGCTACTGGTTACAGAAAGAAAACATTCCGGTGGAAAACCTGCTGGTCGTGGTAGACGACCTCGCACTCCCGTTCGGGACGCTCCGCCTCAAACCCAAAGGCAGCGATGCCGGGCATAACGGCTTGAAGAACATCCAGCAACTGTTGGGCACACAGGAATACAGCCGCCTCCGCTTCGGTATCGGCAGCGACTTCCCACGTGGCGGACAGATCAACTATGTGCTGGGTAAATTCCCGCCCGAAGAACTCCAGCTAATGCCGGAGAAAATGAAACGGGCCGTAGAAATCATCAAGAGTTTCTGCCTGGCCGGAGTACAGAATACGATGAACCTATACAATAATAAATAACAGAGAATTTGATATGAACGAAGTCCGTATAGACAAATGGATGTGGGCTACCCGCATATTCAAAACACGTACGATAGCCGCCGAGGCCTGTAAAAAAGGCCGGATCATGATAAACGGCGTCACGATAAAACCTTCCCGCATGATCAAAGTCGGCGAAGTGATACAGGTGCGCAAACCGCCTATCACCTACTCATTCAAAGTGCTCGACTTAACGGAGCACCGCATGGGAGCCAAACTGGTGCCGGGCTTCTTAGAGAACGTAACAACACCCGACCAGTATGAAATCCTGGAAATGAACCGCATCTCCGGTTTCGTAGACCGTGCACGCGGCTTAGGCCGTCCGACCAAGAAAGACCGCCGCGAACTGGAACAGTTCACCGACCCGGGCGCACCTGGCGACGGTTTCGACTTCGAGTTTGACTTCGACGACCCCGACGAAGATCTATAAAAACGCACATCCCATTCAACCAAGTGCTGGTAATTCAAATATTGCCATATATGAGCTATTTGTGTCATTGCTTTCCAACAAGGCATCGCCTTGTGCCGCAGGCTCT
>OGZX01002580.1_pt1 | contig 14148 bp, 15 predicted proteins | sample 1576881 | NCBI WGS metagenome assembly OGZX01 (sample SAMEA3541542, study PRJEB24748) | human gut metagenome | biome: human gut; feature: human-associated habitat; material: faeces | place: China | collected 2012
CACAAGAACCAGCCAATAAGATGGACAAGGTTAAGAATTTAGCTTTCATTTTTATCTTGTTTTTAAATTTTTCCAAATACTATTATTCACTATTACATTAATCGGCCCAAACAATACCACCACCGGCATTCTCATCACCGTGTCCATGTCCATGTCCGTGTCCGGGAATATAGTTGTGATCATGTCCAGGGATAGCTTTTTCTTCATACTGTGCGGCCGTACCCTTTTGGGCTTCAACAACAACTTCTCCTAAGCTAGCGCCAGAAATTTTATATGAGAAAGCATAAGTGGTGGTAGTCGGATAAACAACATACCATGCACGATACATGCCCCATGCAGATACTTTCACATCCAATTTGCCTGTTGTGGTTTTATCGTATACCAAACCTGCGACAAAATCAGCAATATCGTCATATCCTTCAACAGTATTCTTGACTACTTTTTGCTCATTATAAAGCGTGTATTTAATACTTGTCAACAAGATATATTCATTGGCATTATACAACCAGCTATAACCATCGTGGTTATGAGTAGCACCACCACTCATATTATAAGTGATAGGATCACCTTCAACAGTATTAGGTGTAATAATAATTTGTTCTTCAGGAACATCAGCTGTCTTCACAGCAACCAGAGTAGCATTATAAGTAGCAACGCCACCGGCTCTCAATGCATTCACTTTCACTTTCACGGGAAGAATCTCTTCATAACCTGCCGGAGCTGTTGCACCGATAGTGACTTCCTGGGCAGCTATATTGCCATCGGCACCGGCTGCAATAGTTACCACAGTACCCGCAACAGTTCCTTTATCAGCTGTAATAGCAACCCCTGACAATGCATTACCAGAAGGGAACTCAATCACGTCCACGTTAATAGTAACTTTTGCAGGTTCTGTTTCAAATGTCGCATTCAAATCCTCTTTTTCACATGACGTGAAGAGAAGAGAACCAACTAAAGCGACTACGGCAAAAGCACACAAACCACCAATGCCGTTCAAGAATTTAATCTTTTTCATCTCAATAATAAATTAAAAATTTAACAATTCTGACTTAATAAAATATGGGTTAAAACTATTTTTCTCCATTATATTATCACTTGCCTCGGCCTTATATTCCTTGTAATAATACTGCTCATTACCAGAATTATACACAATGCCCATATTGGCAGAAGTATTCACCCGAGGCCAATGCTTATAGCGTTTATACTTATAAGGCGGCAATGCCACTTGGAATCTAAATCCCCCATTAGCCTTTGCTCCTTTAGCTTTCATTGCATAAAAACCGACGGAGCAATAACGAAAATGACGAATCATCTCGAACTTAACTCCTCTATCCTCTTTCAAATACTGCTCAACTTTCAAGTTAAACGAAGTATTGAATTCCGGCCAATAAAAACTTCCTCCCAATGTCCAGGTCAAAGTCATTGTCGGATCATAATGAAGGGTAAAGCCATCCCAATAACCTATCGCTGTATATCCTACTCTTGCCATCGCCGCAAATCTTTCATCAGCAAACGGACGAGTAAATTCCGCATCAAATCCATACCTGTCAGCATTAAAATAACCGACTGTAACCTTTCCAAAAATATTGGATGGCAATCTGAAACGCTGAGATATAGTGAAAGTCCCTGGATGAACTTTATCGGCAAAACTCCCGTATCCATCATTATACACAGGAATTTTCAACTGCCCCGTCAACTTCATACCTTTCCAGAATGACACCTCAACGGCTGGACTCAATTCAAACAAAACCTGATATATCTGCGTAAGAATCAAGTTTTTAAAAGACAATTGAGGATACACCAACACATCCACCTTAAACAAAGAACTATTTTTCAACTTTACTTTCCGCGCCTCTTTCCAAGTATCACCAAGTTCGTAACTGACATCCCAGTCTTTACGTTCAACCTGAGGAACGGTATCACCCTTTATCGGATGATAATAAAGCGAAATTTGAGGCACATTGTTATTTAAAACAATGATCCGACATGGCTTTTGTTCCGGTAGACCCATCTTTTGGATAACATCTACTGCTTTACCTATGCCGACGCCTTCCAGACGATATGCGGAATTCTGCAGAACATATACACGTTCATTGCCATCTTCCGTCCACCCTACATTTTCAAATCCCATCTCTACTAAAGTATTAACGGTACTTTCTCCCGTTTGAGCAAACCCTTTCAAAGGAAGCAAACAGTATAAAAAGAACGCCGCACAACGTGCTATTGTTTTAGTATTTAGGAACTTTCTTATGTTAGAGTTTTTACTCCTCATCTTTTCAACCATTTTTGTATCCGTATGGCACAAAATATGGTGCAAAAATAGACACTTTTTTAATAATACCAAAGATTTTTATCCAAAAAAACGAAGTCATGTGGCTTTTTCTCCAAAAACACTTAACAAATGCGCAGAATGGGCTATACTAAACGCATTAATTGCCATCAATAAATAAAAAGAGATACGTACATTTGTCATACAGACTGTCCTTTTTTACGCCAAATAGTAACTTTTTGCCAAATATAGCTAACGCACTTTTACCTGCATAAAATGAGTGAAAACAAAAGCGGAATACGAAGCATGGAATAAATATACAGCAACAATGCATATTCAAATACAAGCTACAGAAGAACACACTAAAAATAAAACAGAGGAGAACACTTAATAGGCAAAGCATCATTGTATATATTTTTCAAACAAACAATCCCTGAAGTGCACAATGGCTTTGCAGTAATAACATCGACCCATAAAAGCAAAATGCCTCACGTTTCAGAAACAAACGCGAGGCATCTTTATCAGAGAGACGAGAAGATTATCAATACACCAGCTTCACATTATCAATCCACAGTGAGTTTCCCGGAGAACCAACATAAGCGCCGCCATGACTTGAAGCAAACTGCAACAGTAAATGGGTAGGCACATCCTCTTCAGTCCCCCAAGCCACTTCTTTAACAGGAACACTTTCTCCCTTACTATTAACAGCATAGCGTTCATCAACCTGAAGGCGCATCATATGCGCCTTGTAGGCAGGATCACCGGTGATATTGCCATACATGATGGAATAAGTAGCATTATTGTGCCAATCGGTAGTGGCATAATAACGAACGACCATTGTACCTACACGTTTAGCATAAATATTACCCTTTTCATCCTCCCAACGCTTCTGCAAAAACAGAACAACAGTAGGGAAATCCTTTCCCTCTACATCAGCAATACGACTGAATCCCGTAGCACGAATACGTTTCTCACGGTCAGACATCTTTACCTTATAATCATACTGAATAGCAATAGGTTTCTTAGTAAAAGGGATGCCGGAGTTCAACATCTTCTGCGGATTTTTAGTTCCTTTGATAGGTTCGTGAACCTCACCCAAGAACATAGAACCTGCCGCTAATACGGTAATGTCAACAAGCCCAAAGACTTTCACGCTTTCCATACGGGTATCCATACGAGCGCAGAAACCGTCGCCTCTCTTTTCAGGAAAGACAGAAGTATTAGTCTTTGTAATACCGGCCACACGCGCCATCACGTTGGATGTCGCCCACGGCGAACCGCCCATATTCTTATACGCCTTATTTTCAGAGATAGTAGCAGTGGGACCAATTGCATAAACATTCTTCGTAGCCCCACCGATAATACCGGATTCCTTGATTTGGCGGTCAATCCATTGATCCATATCCCCGAAAGGAATCATCTCCACCTCATGCTGCTGTGCCGATGCCGTTCCACAACAAAGCATAGCAAACAGCATTCCCAATATGCAAACTTTCTTTTGAATCATCTTTTTCCAGTTGATAATTGACAATTATTACAAATCATATTTCCACTGCTCCAATGCAAAGTTCCAGTTATCCTGAACCAACTGCACGGTACGTTCATCATACTTATACTTATTCTTCTTATAGCCTTTCTTCCCCCCGACGTACTTCTCGATATCATCACGGGCTTCGGCAAAGCCGGGAATAGACAAAACATCATAGATATGTTCGGTCATCCCCATTGCATCCGCCTCAAAATCTTCAAACTTCACTTCTATCAGATTTCCTGCAGGGATACTTGCTTTATCCGCTTCATACTTATGATATAGCTTTGCGTAAATGGACAAGATATTCTTTTCCAGCTCTTCATTACTGATGTCCTGCAACTTCAGGGGCTGGATGGTATTAGTAAAGAAGCTACGGGTACTTTCGAACACTGTATACGGATTGCGCATCAGATAGATGAACTTTGCGTTAGGGAACATTTTCACAAGCTCCTTCACACGCCCTGTATGAGGCGGATTCTTACTCAGGAACTGTGTACCGTTCGTATTCCAAAGAGAAATCTTGATCAGTTTGACAAAAGTCTCTTCAAACACTTTCAGTTCATTTTCCGTTATATCATTAAACAGCAGATACTTATCAGCGTATTCCTGCTGATACTTGGGAAGGAACCAGAAGTTATAATAAGTATAAGGCATCATATTCGCGAGCGCAAACTCTTCTTCCTGAGGAAGGTCTACCGCTAACTCCATATTATCCGTAGGACGTTTGTCCGGCATCAGCCAACTCATATTCTTCTTAAAGAACGGTTGTCCCCACATCATCAGATGCGGAAATACGGTTTGATAAGTAGTATTGTATCCGAAATGCTTGTCGCAGGAAAAGACATTGTGAACAAACGTCGTTCCACTACGCCAATGTCCTAATATAAATACCGGATCATGCTCCAACGGTTTATCAGCCAACAGTTTTTCATAACGCCTGTCTTGCAAAGGCACCAATGTAGACAGCAGGCGGCAAACTGCTTTTGTCAAACGGTATTTTCCTTTATAAGCAGTACTAATTTCACGACCACCCGTGATGTCTTTGAATGTTTTCCAATCAGCACCCACCAAGGTGTTAATCGGAAGTTTATTGAATTCGAGTAAACCCATCTTTAGTTGATAATTGATAGTTGATAGTTGATAATTAAACTGCACGATAAGCGGCATAAGTAATCATCAATAATCAATTGTTATTTGTTGATTATAACTTCAATCCCCTGGCGTTCCAACTCTTTCACAGCCCTCTCCACCGCTTCGTAGTGTTCGGGCGCGATGCCCAGTTTCGGTAAATCGAGCACAGGAAGGTCGGCAGAAAGATGCATATCCCGATCTTCCACCCGGTCAATAATCATGCCGACAGCACTGGTATTATTGGTTATCGGATCAATCAGAATAAACGAACCGCAGGATTTATTTTTCTGATACGGATCGAAGAATAACTCTTTGGCAGTAGTCAGCACTACGCGGGCTATCTGGTTCAGTTGCATCGGCAGCGTTTCTCTTGTCAATTTTCCGTTCTCTATGGAAAGATGCTCCATTGTATTGACATCCACTTTATACTTGATGCTATCAATACGTGTACGGCTCAAATTGGTAGTCTGCTTGATAAAGAATGATTTACCGGTATCCATCGGTTCCTCATCCATCCACACCAGCATGGTTTCAAAGTTGCGGTCCATAATAGGCAGATTATCCGGGTGCACCAGCATCTCCCCTCTCGACACATCGATTTCATCTTCCAGCGTCAGCGTTACCGACTGGGGCGGAAAGGCGTAGTCCAGTTCTCCGTCATAAGTCACGATACTCTTGATACGGGACTTCTTACCGGAAGGCAATGCCATCACCTCATCCCCCTTGCGCACAACACCGGAAGCTACTTTACCACAGAAACCGCGGAAATTAAGATTGGGACGCAGCACATATTGCACGGGGAAACGGAAGTCTTCGAGGTTATGGTCATTGTCTATATGCACCGTCTCCAGGAAATCGAGCAACGAAACGCCCTTATACCACGGTGTACGTTCCGACTTTTCCACCACATTATCACCGTCCAAGGCAGAAAGAGGGATACAGTTCACATCAGGAATCCCCAATGGCTCTATAAACTTCTTATATTCATCGACTATCTCATTGAAGCGTTCTTCCGAGAAGTCCACCAAATCCATCTTGTTAACGGCAAGCACCACATGCTTGATTCCGAGCAGCGAAACCAGAAAAGTATGCCGACGCGTCTGTGTGATAACGCCCATGCGGGCATCTACCAGGATAATGGCAAGATTAGCGGTAGAACCACCGGTAATCATGTTCCGGGTGTATTGTTCATGTCCCGGTGTGTCAGCTATAATAAACTTACGGTTATTCGTAGAGAAATAGCGGTAAGCCACATCAATCGTGATACCCTGTTCGCGTTCCGCTTTCAGCCCGTCCAGCAACAGCGCATAGTCTATATGGTCGCCTGCATTCCCCATCCGCTTGCTGTCACGTTCCAAGGCGTCCAACTGGTCTTCATACAGTTTCTTGCTGTCGAACAACAAACGCCCTATCAACGTAGATTTTCCATCATCTACCGAACCGGCAGTCAGCAATCTCAGCAAATCTTTCTGCTCATCCTTATCCAGAAAGGCTTTTATATCTAATTTATTATCCATCTTCTTACTAATTTGATGATTAGAAATAACCTTCGCGTTTCTTCTGCTCCATACTTGCATCCTGGTCGAAGTCAATCACGCGGGTAGTACGCTCGCTCTTGGTGGTGGTCATCATCTCTTCGACAATCTTCTCAATCGTGTCAGCATTACTTTCTACGGCACCCGTCAGCGGCCAGCACCCTAAAGTGCGGAAGCGCACCATGCGCATCTTTATCTGGTCGCGATATTGTTCCGGCAAGCGGTCGTCATCCGCCATAATCAGGTTGCCGTCAATCTCCATACAAGGACGTTCTTTGGCAAAATACAACGGTACGATGGGAATATTCTCCAAGCGGATATATTGCCAGATATCCAGTTCCGTCCAGTTACTTAGCGGAAACACACGGATACTCTCGCCCTTGTGTACACGGGCATTGTAGATGTCCCACAACTCCGGGCGCTGGTTCTTCGGATCCCATTGATGGAACTTATCACGGAAAGAGAAGATGCGCTCCTTGGCACGCGACTTCTCTTCATCACGGCGTGCGCCCCCGAAAGCGGCATCAAACTTATACTTATCCAGCGCATGAAGCAGTGCTTGCGTCTTCATCAAATCCGTGTGCACCTTGCTACCATGCGTAAACGGTCCTACACCTGCATGAAAAGCTTCCATATTGCTCTCCACAATCAGATTCCAACCAAACTTCCTGGCGTACTCGTCACGGAACTGTATCATCTCCTTAAACTTCCACTTTGAATCAATGTGCATCAACGGGAACGGTACTTTACCGGGATAGAACGCCTTCTCCGCCAAACGAACCATTACCGAGGAATCCTTTCCGATGCTATACAGCATCACCGGATTCTCAAACTCCGCCGCCACTTCGCGGATAATATGAATGGACTCTGCTTCGAGTTCTTTCAAATGGCTTAACTTATAGTCTTCTTTCATTATCAATCAAAATTTATAGTCAGGCATCGGTGGTCTTTTAAAGATACGCGGGAATACCAGATCAAGCAGTTTGTCTACCGATTCCTTCACACTAAGCACCGAAGTGTCGAGTGAAAGATCGGGATGCACCGGAGCTTCGAAAGGAGCGGAAATACCCGTAAAATTCTTAATCTCCCCTTTACGCGCTTTCGCATACAGTCCTTTTACATCGCGGCGTTCGCATTCTTCGATCGGAGTGCTGACATAAACTTCCAGGAAGTCATCTCGTCCGATGATATCAGCCGCCATTTCCCGAATCTCGTTGTTCGGGCTGATAAAGGCTGCAATCGTAATAACACCCGTATCGATAAAGAGTTTGGAGACTTCGGCTATGCGGCGGATATTCTCCACGCGGTCTGCTTCCGAAAAGCCCAGGTTGTTGTTGATTCCACTGCGTATGTTATCACCATCCAGTATGCGGCAAAAGAAACCGCGTTTATGCAACTCGCGTTCCAAAGCAATGGCTAAGGTACTTTTGCCCGAACCGCTCAGTCCGGTAAACCACACCATCACGGCACGCTGTCCGATCAATGCTTCCTTATCTTTTCGGGAAAGCATTTTATCAAAAATAGGATATATATTCTCTTCTGTCATAATTCAATTAAAAGGGCCAAATTATAGGGATTAAAAAGATAGATATCAGGAATGTGATAATATTCAACGGCAGCCCGATACGCACAAAGTCTGTAAACTTATAGTTACCGATACCCTGAACAATCAGATTGGTCTGATAGCCGATAGGCGTAGAGAAGCTGGCTGATGCCGCCATGCAAATCACCACAAAGAAAGGCATCGGGCTAACCCCCATCTGCGCCGAAATAGAGAGCGCCAACGGGAAGGCAAGCGCCGCAGCCGCATTATTGGTTATCAGTTCCGTAAACAGATTTGTGATAATAAACATCGCCGCCAGCAACACCTGAGGCCCGTAATGGTCGCTCATATCAATGATAAACCGCGCCACCACATCCGCCACGCCGGAGTTCACCATCGCTTTGCTGATAGCAAAAGCACAGGCAATGGTTATCAGAATATCCCAAGAAATGTATTTGGTATATTTACGGGCAGGGAAAATCTTCGTCCACGCCATAATGATAGTAGTAATAGAGACAAAGAAAAACATATCCAGCTTGATGCCGGGAAACGCTTCCTTCACCGCAGGCAGTTCGCCCACCGTAGCTCCGGTAATCATCATAATCAGCAGGAACAATGCAAACCAGCGCTTCTTCTTTCCGGGCACCGGCTCGGTATCTTTTCCATTCGCCAGCAACACGAATACGGACGATTCTCCCCACGTCTGCACAAAGGAATCATCCGCCATTACCACCAGCGTATCGCCTTCGCGCAGATATTCATTCTCCAGATTCTGCGAAAGTATCTGTCCGCCGCGCTTGATTTCTTTCACCTCAGCTCCGTAGTGGCGCTCGAAGTTAAAGTCGCCCAACTTCTTGTTGATACCCGGGAACCGGGCACCGAGCACCGCCTCTACACGATGCAAATTGCCCTCTTCTTCCGGTTCTTCTTCCTGACCGACGGCATCCGTACGGACATCGGGCAGCAGTTTCGAAGAGAAAGCAAACAAATAAACGATACCGGCAATGGCAATAAAGATTCCCACCTTCCCCAGTTCGAACATCGTAAACCCTTCATATCCGGCATCCAATATCATGCCATGCACCACCAGATTGGTCGATGTACCTATCAGCGTACATATACCGCCAAGAATCGTCACGTAAGAAAGAGGGATGAGAAATTTAGTCGCCGGAAGCTTCACCGACTCCGCCCACCGCTTGATGATAGGGGCAAAGATCACCACCACCGGCGTATTATTCAGGAAAGCGGAAATAAAGGAGACCGCCGGCAGCATACGCACTTGCGCCTTGAAAACCGTAGTCTTACCATGCGGAAGCAACCTCTTTATAATCTGCCCCAACGCACCGGACTGCCGGATACCCTCACTCACCAGGAACAACAACGCAACCGTAATCATTCCTTTGTTACTGAATCCTTCCAGCATCTCCTTAGGCGTCAATATGCCCGCACACAAGAATAGCACCACTACCGAGAACAGCACCATACCCGGGCGCATCTTATCCAGCACCAGTGCAATCACCATACCCAGCAGCGCCAATAGTACAAACAGTATTTCGAATGTCATACGGGGCGTCGTTTTATTTGGTATACTTGGACTTTACTATAAACCACGGATTCAGCAGGTTCTCCTTATTATACTGCAAAGGCTCAGTTCTTCCTGCCTGATACACTTCCATACCGGCAGCACGCGCTATGGCATGTCCGGCAGCCGTATCCCACTCCATCGTAGGAGCAAAGCGGGGATATACATCCGCTTTACCTTCGGCTACTAAACATATTTTAATGGAGCTTCCGCTGGATATCAGTTCCACCTCGGAATGCTGATGTTTCATTTCTTCAATATAGGCTTCCGTTTCGGGAGTCAGATGCGAGCGGGAAGCAACTATTACAAACTTATCACGTTCTTCCGTTTCCGGTAGCCGTGTAGCAGCGGCCATCAGCTCATCCAGTGACCTTTCGCCGCACACCGTTATGTCCGAAAGTTTATAGGCGCCACATCCCTCTGCACCGAAATAGAGTTCCCGCTTCACCGGCAGATAAATCACTCCCATCACAGGAACCGAGTTCCGTACCAAAGCGATATTCACCGTAAACTCGCCATTCCGCTTGATAAACTCCTTCGTACCGTCCAGGGGGTCAACAATCCACAATGTCTCCCACTCCCGCCGTTCCTGATAAGGCAAATGCTTCCCTTCCTCGCTCAACAGCGGGAAAGGCGTATCGCTCAGGCATTGGCTGATTGTTTCGTGCGCCATGCGGTCGGCAATGGTAAGCGGAGAATTATCCGCTTTTTTTTCTATCTGGAAGTCGGACGCCGGGTCTTCGTAGATGGCGAGTATCTTCTCGCCGGCACGCAGGGCGGCATCCATTGCTTTTAACATATATCGTCGTTCCATATCATATTGTTCTTATAGAAGCAACGCAAAATTAAAAACTTTTCTTCGTCCGAAAGTTTCCGCCTGTCTTTTTATAACTTCTTTTATACGAAAGGGAGATGTTTATAAGTACTTTTCACACCACCCGCCCCACCGGATACAAAAAAGGCAGTAACTTCCCAGTTACTGCCCTATCTTGAAAGGATTGCTCCTTTCTATGAATTACCAAAAAGAATTCTATTAATGGATGCGATACAGCAACCAAGCACCCTGGAAGTCCTTACGGTTAGGGTATTTAGCCTTAAACGCATCGCGTGCGTCAGCAGCCGAAGCTCTGTCGTCGAAGGTATTTACAATCACGCGGTACATGGCAGCCTCTGCATTGAACGCAATCACTGCATCGTAACCAGCATCATCCAGGAAGTTCTTCAGGTTCTCGGCATTCGCCTTTACACCGAAGCTACCGCAGACAACGCTATACGCCTTCAGGCCATCGACACCCGAAACAACCGTCAGCTTCTCCTGACGTACACCTGCCGGAGCACTTTCTACCACCTTTGCTTCTACCGGAGCAGACACTACCGGAGAAACTTCTTCTACCGGGGCAGTCGTTTGCGGTTCTGCCAGCTCCTGCTGTTTTGCTTTCTCGTATGCTTTCTTATAAGCACTTTCACTTGATTTACAAGAAGAGAATGCCAAAGCAATGCAGACTCCCATTCCCAGTACAACTAATTTTTTCATTTTTCCTATTGTTTTTTTGTTAGTAAATTCTGTGTCTATTCTTACCTCTTTATCTAAGGCTTTTCAAATATGCAACAAAAGTACACCATAACGCACAATTATCGCCCCGTTACCTTAGTTAAATATAATTAAAGCCCGCTATAAAAAGAGATTTCCCGAAAGACTTGCCGTATCTTTGTCAGATATAAACAGAGCGTGAGGCTCAACTTAATTGATTACATGACATTTGAAAATTTAAAACTGATAGAGCCGATATTGAAGGCTCTTCAAGAAGAGGGGTACACTACCCCCACTCCGATTCAGGAGAAATCTATCCCCATATTGCTTCAAGGAAAAGACTTATTAGGATGTGCTCAAACCGGAACAGGCAAGACTGCCGCTTTCTCCATCCCCATTCTGCAAAAGTTATACAAGACGGATAATCGTAAAAGCATAAAAGCCTTGATACTGACTCCCACCCGTGAGTTGGCTATACAGATAGGCGAGAGTTTCGAAGCATACGGCAAGTACACCGGACTGAGACACGCTGTCATCTTCGGCGGTGTGGGTCAGAAACCGCAAACCGACGAGTTGAAGCGCGGCGTACAGATACTGATCGCCACTCCCGGACGCTTGCAGGACTTAATCACCCAGGGATTCATCAGCCTCAAGGCGCTCGAATTCTTCGTGCTGGACGAGGCAGACCGCATGCTCGACATGGGCTTCATCCACGACATCCGCCGCATCCTGAAGCTGCTGCCCGCCCGCCGGCAAACCCTCTTCTTCTCGGCAACCATGCCGCCCGAGATAGAGACGCTGGCAAACTCCATGCTCACCGACCCGGAGAAAGTAGAAGTCACACCGGCTTCATCCACCGTCGACACCATCTCGCAGGCAGTCTATTTCGTAGAGAAGAACGAAAAGAAAGACTTGCTGATTCACCTGCTGAAAAGTCCCACCATCGAATCCGTGCTGATATTCACCCGTACCAAGTACGGAGCGGACAAACTGGCACGCATCCTCAACAAAGCAGGCATAGGAGCGGAAGCAATCCACGGCAACAAGTCGCAGAACGCCCGCCAGCGTGCATTGAACGGATTCAAGAGTCACGAGTTACGTGTACTGATAGCAACCGACATCGCAGCCCGCGGCATCGACGTAGACCAACTCTCCCACGTCATCAACTACGAACTGCCCAACATCCCCGAAACCTACGTGCACCGCATCGGACGTACCGGACGCGCCGGGCACGACGGTATCGCCCTCTCCTTCTGCGAATCGGAAGAACTGCCATACCTGAAGGATATTCAAAAGCTGATAGGCAAAACCATTCCCGTCATCAAAGACCATCCGTTCGTTACCGCCGCAGGCGTAAAGGCTCAGGAAGTAAAGACCGAAGAGATAAAAGCCAAAGCGAAAGAAAACAAGAAGTATCGCGGCAGTCGCGCCAACGGCGATTTCTGGAGAAGAAAGAAGCAGACGGCACAGGCCGAAGCTAAGAAGAGAAGCTAAATTCAAAAAAAAGTTTTCATCCATTTTACCCTCATACTCTCATACTTCCTCTGTATTCCTTTATTCATCGGCTATAGCGCTATGATAGGAACCCTGAGGGCAGTATGAGAGTAACTTTTTACCCTCATACCCGATTGGCGTTAACTATTCTCCCCGCTGCTCCCTCTATCAACCTGTCAACCCCTCGGCCTCTCAGGTGCAACCACACACCTTTTCCTCACTAACCAACTGTATTCATTACGTTTATCCCTTGTGTTCATGCTGTAAAAGCCTTGTGTTTGTTACGTAAAAGCCTTTTCTTTATCGCTTGCCCACGTCCGTGGTTCATCTTACTCACGTACATGGTTCGTCTTACCCACGACTGTGACTCATCTTCCCCACAGTCGTGGGTAATCAATATACATAAGGCATCAACAGAATAAAGACAAGGCTTTTACATAACAAACACAAGGCTTTTGCAGAATAAATACAGGGCATTTGCAGCATAAACATAGGGCATTTACAGAAAAAACACAGGATAAAGATGATAGAATGTTAGAAACATGGAAACAAAGACATAAAGCTGAAAAAAAACAGGGAATACGAACAAACATTCAAAAAAAATTGTTAGTTTTGTCATATGAACCTCTAAAAAAGAAAGGAACAACATTATGAAAGGATTGAATGTATTAGCAGCTTTCTTGGGTGGTGCCGCAGTTGGCGCAGCCCTTGGTATCTTGTTTGCCCCGGAAAAGGGCGAAGACACCCGTAACAAAATCGTAGAAATACTTCGCAAGAAAGGCATCCGCTTGAACCGAAGTGAGATGGAAGACCTGGTAGATGAAATTGCTGCCGAAATTAAAGGCGAAGCAGAATAATACCCTTAATACAGAACCACCATGTTTGCGGACGACAAAAGCATAGAGAATATGCAGCAGCTATTTCTTGAATTCAGGAAATATCTGGAACTGCAAAAAGAATATACCAAGCTCGAAGTGACGGAGAAACTATCCAAGTTGCTCTCCACACTCCTGCTCGTGCTGCTGGTTGTAATCCTCGGCGTAGTGGTTCTGTTTCACCTCTCCTTTACACTGGTCTATATCCTGGCACCATTGGTAGGCGGGTTGATGGCAAGTTTTGCACTCATCGCCTGCTTTCATATCCTGCTCATCGTCCTGCTTGTATTATTCCGCAAGAAGCTCATCATAGACCCCACCGTAAAATTCATTGCGGGACTATTTTTAGATTCATCCCACTAAATACCGAATGCTCATGGATAATACGCCCGATACCGCCACCTTCCCCGCCGCTTTAGAAAGCATAGCCGAAAGAAAAGCAGCCTTGCTGCAACAAATCCGTGCACAGAAAGAGGTAATGACCGAACTGACGCAGGAAATCTTTGCTCCCCTCGCCCCCGCCACCAACAAGGCAAGTGCGATGATGAGGGCATTCAATACCGGTATGGCAGTTTTTGACGGAGTGATGTTGGGCGTAAAGCTGATGAAGAAATTCAGAATGCTGTTCGGGAGAAGAAGATAAGCTATAAATATAAA
>OGZX01002585.1_pt1 | contig 14115 bp, 10 predicted proteins | sample 1576881 | NCBI WGS metagenome assembly OGZX01 (sample SAMEA3541542, study PRJEB24748) | human gut metagenome | biome: human gut; feature: human-associated habitat; material: faeces | place: China | collected 2012
TGGATACCTTTGTTGCAATCGCTAATGTCCTTGAGGTATCTGCGGATTCTTTACTGGTTGATGTAGTAGATCACGCGACGAAAAGCGTCGCTTCTGAGCTTTCTGCCGCCATCGAGGATCTCCCACACGATGAGAAAATGCGAATACTCAAAGCAGTAAGCGCATTAGTTGAAAAGTAGCAGTTGGAAGAGCCACCGGCTCTTCCAATCTTTTTTCTTGCATTCGACAAGGTTTGCGCATCTTCGACTATCTTTTAATTATATACTTGTTCTAAAGAGCAAGTATAAATTCTAAAGATGGAGGGGTTTCTCGTGAGAAATTTTCAGGAAATTCTTGAAAGGATCGCAAAGGAAAATGGAACTACCCCAGACAATGTTTTACAGGAGATGCAGAGAGCGATTGATGAAGCTTTCGATCATCATGATGCTGATGCACAGCCTATCTGGGACATGATGACCTTCAAGGGCGACAGGCCGACACCGGAAGAGTTTATTTATCAGGTTGCGATGATGCTGGATCAAGGGAATAGCATAGCACAGTGACGCAAAGCCCCCCTGTGAATTGCAGGGGGGCTTCACTCTCATAGTTCGGCAAGAAGTCGGTCTTTATAAGCGTTGTCAAACACAGCGTAGTGGAAGTCGAGCGCCCGATGTTCCGAACACAGTTTTTCTCCCAATTTCGTGAGATTATTATTGAGAAGCGCCTTAGATATGCCGGTCTGGTTGATGAAACTCGCCCACGAAAAGGCTTCTGCAACGGCATCCGTCTTAACGGCCAGAGGAACAAGGTGCTTTGCTAACCGAACAGCAGCGATGCTGTCTATATCCTTTGCCTCTTTTTCTTGGGAAGTGGCAAGCTCCACAGACAGGATAGAGTCAATTTTCAGGAAATGTTCGTCATCGTTTCTTGTGAGGGTAACGGATAGGTCAATCTTACCGCTGGGTACATTGATATATTCAGCTAACTCAAGTTCGTAATGAAAACCATTTAGGACAGCGGAAAACTGAAACATTTGGCAGATACAGGCGGATTGTTCAGAGTCATCGTCTTTGTCGAGAAACCCAATCGGATTGTATTCGTCACAAGCCCATTCAACATGATTTTCTTCTGTAAGTTTGGCAATTTGGTCAAGCATAACCCGCTCTTCCTGGTCCATGATCTCTTGCATCATAGCAGTACCCTCCAATCCTAAGACTATTTATTCTTAAATTCTATAACGACTTCGCCATCCGGCGCAATGGACATCTGCATGGTTCGTATATGCTGCGCCATGAATTGTTTTTTCTCCGCGTCGCTCATCTCAATGCGGGTCGCTTTTAGAGCGGCTGAGAACATTTCATTGACATTTAGATGGACTGCGCTGTCTATATACCGGTACATCTCTTTAATAAGTGCGCCAAATTTCAGTTCGTCAGCATTCCCGGAGTAAAAGTCATCTATGTAGCAGTAGAAGATACCGGTATTGACCAGTGCAGCCTTCAAATCCGGGCCGCTTTTTTCGTGCTCAATCATCATCAGAAAGCGAGCGTCCGGCAGCGAGGAAATCAGTCCCCAGTAGTCAGAGTCGCTGGAAACGATGATGAAAGAATCCACCTTGTTGATATAGTGTTCCTGACAGGCTCGTGCAGTCAGCTTGATGTCTACAAGGGATTTGCTTTCTTTGACCCGCTCAATCAGAATATGCTCCACCGGTATCTTGGTAAAATCTTCGAGGATACGCCACGCAGAGGCAGTATGAATGTCATCAAAGAGAATGATGCTCGAAATCTTCTGCGTGTATTTATAGTCAAGGTTTCTCAAAACAGCGCATAGCTTGTACGGATCGGAGTTTTCGCAGTCCACCACTACAACCGTCTTCTCGCTGCCTTCGATGTACTCATAGATGCTGCCTTTGACATAGCTGCTGACATCAGAGACTTTGCTGAACTCGCGGAAATAGTCATTGTGCCATTGATACAGCAGCACCGCAAATTTCTTGTCATTATAGAGGACATTGCCTTCATCCTGCGGCACCCAGTTGATATACACCTGATAGGGGTAATAGGAGCGATTGGCGTAATAGAGGTAAGCAGCCTGTCTGGTCCCTTCCTCCTTCAAGCCGTTGGGCATGATAAACAGGTCCTTGATATAGTCCCAGCTAATCCAGAGAGGAAACAGTTTCTTACAGTTGTTGATTCGGTCCGAAATCAGCCGGTTGATCTCGATAACATGGTGGACGAGCTTTGTGCTGGATTTCTTTATAAAGTTGATCCCGTCCGCACTCAGCTGATGCAGACTGTCTGCTGGCACATACTCTGGCATGGAAAGGATTGTTCGGTAATCGATCCTCATTGCGCTGTTGATGTGCCGGAAGTTTCGCTCAATGGCAGTTCGGATGATGCTCAGATGCCGGATAATACGAGCAGCCTTATCCGCTTCCAGCCGCTCGAAAACTTCCATTTGGGGCGCTTCATGCTCATTTTCAAATATGTGCCGAGGAACGCCGATCAGATAGGCCACCTTGGAGACCAGCTCGTAGGTGCTATCCTTGTATATGATTTTGTCTTCATTGGCGATAGCAGCACCAACAGCCTCTTGGACCTCCATGTGAGATTACCCCTCTGTTTCGTTGTGTGCAGCCGGAAGGCTCTCGTAAAAGCGTCTAAGTTCTCCAAGGTCTTTTGTGCGGTTTTTGATGGGGAGGGATGCCCACGCAATATCATGGTATCTCTCTGCTGGCGCATCTCTCAATCTTCGGTCAATAATGCAGACAATCCCTGTATCCGTAAAGTTGCGGATCAATCTGCCAATACCCTGTTTGAGCTTGATTACCATTTCCGGGACGCGCACATCCATCAGCGGATCTTTCGCGATAGATGCTTTGTACTCGATAATAGGATCAGGAACAGGGAATGGCAACCGGAAAATCACTACATTCGATAGGCTCTTACCCTCAATGCTGATGCCTTCCCAATATGCGCCGGTTCCGAGCAGCACCGAGTTGGTATCTTCCTTAAACTCGTTAAGCACTTGATCCTGAGATGAACCCGGCTGCTGCATCAGAACTTTATACGGCAATTCCTTCTGACTCAGGATGGAATATACCTCTTCCATGTCGGTCTTGGCCGTAAAGAGAACCAAGGCTTTGCCGCCGGATATGTCAAGAACTTCGAGTAGCCGCTGCACTCCCTGTTCTATGAATGCCTCATGTTCTTTGGTGGGATGCGGCAGATCGTCGCAGTAATAAATCATGGAGTGCTCGTCATAAGGATAAGGAGAGGGCTTCGGCTCTGAGAGACAGCCATGCTCATCTGTTGGAAATCCGGTATTGCTGATGAAATAGGCATACTGTTCTTCAAGGCTTCCCTCCGTCGCATTCGTCAGCGTTGCTGAGGTAAGAATTGTCCGGGCACTTCCGCTAAAATACAGACGGTTGGTAATCTCTCGGGTATTCTTCGGGCAATAGACAAGCTCAGATTGACTTCCCTTGCGTTCTATCCAGAGAAGGTAGTCATCCACTTCTGCAATCATTTCCGCAAGGGTTTCACTCAATTCGTCCAGCTCATCCGATGCCGCTGTTGACCGATTATTATACTCGAAGCTGGAATAGACCTGAATGCTGAGAGCCACACTCTTGACGGCTTCGATCATTGCTTCCAAAAGCGCTAAGGATTCCTCGCTCCCGTCAAAGAAGAAGCGCTCAGCATAGCGCATATCCTGTTGCGCCGTATTGATTTGCTGCTGCATCTGTACCTTGAGGCAGTCAAAGAATGAGTAGACCGCCTTCTGTGCTGTCTCGGTCTCTTTGAGAATATTTTGCCGGTCAGAGGGCTTAACCTCATCGGCTGCGCTTCTGATAAGACCAAGAATCCTTCCCTGACTGACGCGCTCCGTTGTTGCACTTCGCACCTTATCATCCAAGTTGTGTGCCTCATCCACAACGATCAGGTCAGCTTCACGGTTGATCAAACCGTCCTGTCCACGCCGTAGTTGACGGAGATGCGCAGTCAAGAAATCCTGATTACACAGCACAATTCCATCAGTGTATCTTAGTTGAGAGCGGATGTCATAATAGAGGCATTTCTTATCACAGGAGCCACAATTCCGCATACTAAAACGCTGGATATTTACTTTGTCCCAGATATTTTGCGGTATGGTTGCCATGAACTGCTTGCGCTCTTGGAAGCCTTGCTCTATGCCTTCGGCAAGTTCTTTCGGAATGACAGCATTCTCCGTTTCAAGGTGCTCCTTTGCTCGCTTATGGCAAAGATAGTGCGTCTGGCCCTTTGCAAGAATGACCTCTGGATTTGTTTTCAGAAGGGACATAACATCGTGAACATCATTCCAGAGCTGTTCCTGGAGGGCAATCGTTGAGGTAGCGACAATCACCGGTTTATTTAGCTTTTTGTTATAAAGCAGGACAGGCACCAAGTAGCCGAAAGACTTTCCAATCCCAACACCGGCCTCGACAGCAAAATGTTGGTTGTGGATGAGAGCGTCCACTATTTCAAAGGACATATCTTGTTGCCCTTCGCGCATTTCAAAGCCGTATTCCGGGGCGACATCCCAGAAAAAATTCGTTGCTTTTTCTCCGATTTCTGTTAGGGCAGCTTTTCTCTGCTTTTTTCGACTTTCAGGTGTGTTGAAACCGAAATAATGATCCATATTCGACCTCATTTTCTTATGCGCTGGTAAGAACATAGCATCGTAAAATTGTTGTCTGCTCTGTATTCTTAGACGGTCATCACATTGTCCGTCCACATCTCACACTGACTCATGACAGTCTGGACGGCATCGTCCATCCCCTCCGGCGGGTATTTATGTTTCTTGAGCAATCGCTTAACCAAACGCCGCATACCGGCTCTTGCACTTTCTTTCTTCTGCCAATCAATCGTCCGGTTTTTACGAAGAAGATCGGTCAGCTCTTTGGTAATGGCAATTAGTTCATCGTGTTCGTAAAAATCTTTGATCGCTTGCGGCTTGGTCAGAGCATCGTAGAATGCAAGCTCGTCGGCATTCAATCCCAACTTTTCACCCTCCGCGTTTGCATCAGCGATTTCTTTTGCCAGCTTCAAAAGCTCCTGAATCACTTCCTCGTTCGTCAGCATTCCATTCAGGTAGCGGTTCATTGCACCCTGAATAAGTTCAGAAAACTTCTCTGATTTGACGATATTGGTTCGTCGGTAAACCGACACCTGTTCGGCAATCAGCTTTTTCAAGAGTTCAACCGCAAGGTTTTTCTCCTTCATATTGGCAATCTCTTCAAGAAACTTCGGATCGAACAGAGAAAACTCCGTCTTTACATCCGAGAAGAGGTTGATTACGCCCTCGCTCTTGATGCTGTGTTTCAGCAGCTCATTGATCCGCTCATTCACTTCCGGGAGGGTAAACTTCTTGCCGGTTCCTCCGGACAGAAGTCGAACAATCATTGTTCTGAGCGATTCAAAGAATGCAGCTTCAAGTCGTGTTTTCTCATCCACCAAGCTACCGCACAGCGAAAGTGCCTGTTTGAGCAGCAAAGCCTCCTTGATGTAGATATTCTGTGTTTTCTCCTTGTCAGGAAGGTCTTGTTCCGCAACGCTTTTACCAAGGATAAAGTTTACGCCACCTGTAATCGTCTTCGCCTTATCAAGATCGGTTCCGGTCATGAACTTATCGTAGTTATAACCATAGAATAGGTCACGGCACACGGACAGTTTCTCAAGGAACTTCGGATATGCAGCCTTGCTGACATCCGTGTCGCCGTAATTCTTCTTGTCCCGCGCTGTGTAGTCATTCATGGCCTGTTTCAGGGCGGCAGCGATACCCACATAGTCAACAACCAAGCCGCCTTCCTTGTCCTTGAAAACGCGGTTGACACGAGCGATAGCCTGCATGAGGTTGTGACCGGCCATCGGCTTATAGACATACATTGTGGCAAGGGACGGAACATCAAAGCCCGTTAGCCACATATCCACAACGATAGCAATTTTAAGCGGCGAGTTGTTGTCTTTGAACTTTCTCGCCATATCTTCTTTGTGAGCCTTATTGCCGATTACTTCACGCCATTCTTCAGGATCGTTGTTGCCCTGCGTCATGACAACTGCGACCTTTTCCGTCCAAGCTGGACGAAGCTCCAAAATCCGCTTGTATATCTTCATGGCGATGGGGCGGGAGTAGGCAACAATCATCGCCTTCCCGGTCAGAATATTGGCGCGATAGTTTTCGTAATGGTCGAGAATATCGTCTACCAGAGAACGGATCGTCTGGTCAGCCCCCAGAATTGCCTCCATCTGGCCAAGTTCCTTTTTGCTCTTTTCGATAACATAAGGATCGGCATTCTCTGCCATCAGGTCATACTCATCGTCAATAAGATGCAGCGTCTTTTCATCAAGCTTGAGATGGATGACGCGGCTTTCATAGTAAACCGGTCTGGTCGCTCCGTCCTCAACTGCCTGAGTCATATCATAAATGTCGATATAATCACCGAACACCTCACGGGTGCTCCGATCTTTAGAAGAGATGGGAGTACCGGTGAAGCCGATGTATGTAGCGTTCGGAAGGCTATCACGGATAATACGGGCGGTACCGATAATGGTCTTTGCCTCGACTTCACCATCTTCTTTCTGACGGACTACAACCTTCTCCGTTAATCCGTATTGGCTGCGGTGTGCCTCATCCGCCATGACGATGATATTCCGACGATCAGAAAGAGGCTCATCACTTTCCTCAAATTTCTGCATGGTTGTGAAGATGATGCCGTTTGCCTGACGGTTTGCAAGCAGTTCTTTCAGGTGGGTTCGGCTTTGGGCGTGCTGCGGCGTTTGGCGCAGGAAGTCCTTGCAGCGGGCGAACTGGCCGTAGAGCTGGTCATCCAAGTCATTGCGGTCTGTGATCACAACGATTGTCGGGCTTTCCAATGCTTCTTGCAGATAGTGAGCATAAAACACCATAGACAACGATTTTCCGCTGCCCTGCGTGTGCCAGAACACGCCGCCTTTGCCATCCGTGACGGTTGCCTTTTGGGTGGAAGCAACCGCCTTCTTGACGGCGAAATACTGATGGTAGGCGGCAAGCACTTTGAATGTCTTCTCGCCGTCCACATTGAAGCAGATAAAGTTTTTCAGGATGTCGAGGAAACGGTTCTTCTCAAACAGTCCCTCAAAGAAGGTGTCAAAGGCCGCGTACTGTGTGTTCTCATAGCTGCCATCCGTTGTTTTCCACTCCATGAAGCGGTCTTCACCGGAGGTGATGGTTCCAGCCTTTGAGGTAGTCATGTCGCTCATGACACAGACCTCATTGTAAATAAACATGGAGGGGATCTCGTACATATAGTTGCGGAGCTGGCGGTATGCGTCGGAAGCGTCTGTCTCTTCGCGGGAGGGAGATTTCAGCTCTACTACGACAAGGGGAAGACCATTGATGAAGAGAATGACATCAGGGCGTTTCTCGGAATTTTCGATGAAAGTCCACTGGTTAGCAACGGTAAAGTCGTTATTGGCGGGATTTTTGAAATCAACAAGGTAGACGAGGGTGGAGCGTTCCTCGCCATTTACAAAGTATTTTACAGAGATACCGTTTTGCAGATAGTCGGAAAAGGTCATGTTCTTTTGCAGCAGTGAGCCGGACTCAAAATTCTTGAGCTTGTAAACAGCCTCGTTGATAGCATCCAAAGGCAAGCCCGTATTGATGCGCTGCAAAGCGGGCAACAAAACATCCTCATAGAGCGGGGAATGATAATCACGCTCTATATCCGGTCCGTAGACATAGGTGTAGCCCAGCCCTTCGTTGAGTAATTGGAGAACTGCATTCTCGTAATTTGATTCTGTGTAATATCCTGCCATTTCCATTGCTCCCTTGTTCGATCTGCTGTGTTATCATCTAACCCTTTCCGCAATCGTGTCAAGCTGTCCTGCGATCACAGCGAACTCGCAGTTCATATCAAGCGTTTTTACGCTGATCTGATTGCCGCTCATCTGGTAATCTCCATCCGGCTGAACGGCATCATCTGTCTTGGCGTATAGAAGCATCCCTGCTACCGTTTCTCCGGGCGCTGTATCCCAGTTCTTGACATAGGTGAAAATCTGGTACAAATTCCCTGAGTGGAGCGTTTGCGTCATATAGGGTGCTTTCATCTGCATATTGTGCGTGTAGAACTTTGCGTCGATAATAAGCGTCTTTCCGGCTCTTTTGTTTGAAAGCACGATGTCGGACTGCATGGTAGGCAGAAGCGTTCTGCACCCATCTGTCACTTGCCAAGCGATTTGTGGGGAATACGCACGGATGTCCGGGTGCTCCCGCTGATAGTAGCCCAGTATGAATTTCTCATACAGCTTTGCCATTGTCATGTCATCCGCATAATCCATGATACGGGTAGATCCGTCTGCGGTCGTTTGCAGCAGTCCGTTCAGAACAAACCGGCATAATTCAATCATCATCCGATAGGTCTGATTATTGCGGTCATATTGGATGTTCCAGTTGATGTTATGAGCGTCCAAAGTATCTACGCCATCGAAGAAGACAAGCAGCTTGCGGATTTCCTTCTTCCTCGCCTTTGAAATATCTGCACGGAGCAGGACGGCCATTGTCGTTTTGATAATGCGATTTGTATAGGCATTAACCGAAAACTCGTCATAGGTGCAGACGATCTGTTTTTTACGAAGGACTTGGGTTTTGATGGATTCTCCAATTTCCAGCTTTCCTCTTGGAGAAGCCAGCGGTTCTTCCTTAGTTATGTACTGTCTGCATAAGCCCCGCTTAATCTGAACAGACACACCTTTGCATAGGATAGCGGCCAGCAGCTCTGCGGTGTCTCGGAAATCCTCAGCGGCAACATCCTTATAGCCTTGCTCGTGCAAAACTTGGAACGCATAGGCCAGCATATAGTAGATGTTGCGAATGGGAATCATTTGACCACCTCACGGAGAGTACGGCTCCAATCCTTGACTTTCGCGGCTTCATCAAACCAATATTCTTTAAGCAGCGGGATCAACTCAAACTCTACTACGGACTTCATCCAATCATCTGTGACTGTGGCGTTCGTACAGAAATAACTATGGCCGACGCAGAATCCTTCGCCCAGCGAATCATCACTCGCGATTACATCGTTAAGCTGCTCCACCGTGGCAATCAGGCGGTCGAACTTCGGATTGTTGATCTTCGCCCTGTATGCCCTGAAACCGGATGAGTTGAACGCCGGTGTCATCTCAAAGAACGCAAAGCGGCGGCGCAGCGCATAATCCAGCATGGCAAGGCTACGGTCTGCTGTATTCATCATGCCGATGATGTAAACATTGCTTGGGATGGAGAACTGCTCGTACGCATAGAGAAGCTGCAACTCAACTCCTCGCTTATCGCTTTCAATGAGCATAAACAGCTCGCCGAAAATTTTGCTCAAGTTGCCCCGGTTGATCTCGTCAATGATGAAGAAATAGGGGCGATCGTCCTCTGCAGCCTTGCGGCAGAACTCATAGAAAACGCCTTTCTTCAACTCGAAGCCTGTTTCCGTGGGCCGGAAGCCCATGATAAAGTCTTCGTAGCTGTAACTCTGATGGAACTGCACCATCTTAACACGGTTTGTATCTTTCTCACCCATGATAGAATAAGCCAGTCTCTTTGCCGCAAAAGTTTTGCCAACGCCCGGTGCGCCTTGAAGGATCACATTCTTTTTTGTCAGCAAAAGAGCCTTGAGGATGTTGTAACGGTCTTCATCCATGAACACATCATGCAGGAAATCGTCGGCAGTATATGGATCGTATGTCCGTTCTTCTTCATCCTCATCTTGGATAGCAACATCTGCGCTTTCTCCGTCAAAAAGGCTTTGCGTCTTCTTCACAAAATCGGTATAAGGCGTTACATCGGTCAGGGTCTTCATTGCCAACTGCTCAGGATGTTCCCACAACCCTTTGTCAGTCCATCGGACGGTGCGGGTGTTACAGTAGTGCTCGCGGGTGGAATCATATACATACTCACCTTCAACAACGCCTCTGCCAATGATTTCTTTTCTGCCTTTTTTGACGAAGATGATGTCGCCGGGTTTAATGTCGTTTGCAAACTGCCATGTCGCATGAACTTGATTTTTATACGAGTTTGTCCCTCCATAGACTTCCCGCATCTTAGCTCTCATTTCTTCCTTGGAGCTGTACTGCATGAGATCGCCCATGTCATCCCAGCCAATAGCCATAATGCCCTCAGCATAATCGTTTTCCCAGTTGACCGAGCCATCGCCAGCAGCATACAGCCAATACCGGACGACGGTGTCATCGACCGTGAGGGCAGTATCAGAGGATTCCTTCGGGATAATGCCCTCAAACATTTTCTCGCTGAAATCCATATCAATATTGTTGTCCTTGGTTACTTTCGTGCAGCCCCGGCGGATGCTGTTCGACTTGTTTCCGGTCTGCTCGTAGTAGTAGGTTATATTTTCATGGGTTGCTTTTAAGGCATTGGTCATGCGCTCCTTGCCATAGTCCTGCCCGATATGGACGATGTAATAGATCGTCGTTTCCGTATTGCCCCGGCGGGTGTACCTTGTTCCCTCCATCATGGACGCAAACAGCATGACCATAAGCTTGTGGGATGTTTCCCCGAAAAACGGAACTTCTTTGCACATGGCCGCAACAGCGTCATCGGAAGAAATCGCCCCATCATAAGCCATCTTTGCATACTTATAAACGGTCACTTCGCAATCGTACTCCGGCCCCACATAGGCTCTCACACCGCCTTTGGTGTCCAGGAACTCTTTGAGCATCTTGAGATCGTTGAAATAACCGGCTGTGCGTTCTTCGGCGCGTTCTGACATCACATCATGTTTCAGATATTCGAGTATATCCTGCTTTGCCGCTGCCATCGACTCGTCGTTTTCAAAGCACTTCCAGAAGGAGAGGGCAATAGTATTCTGATACAGGTAGAAGGCATCAGAAACATGGGTGCTGAGAGTGCTTTCTGCCCATTCAGGGTGCTTCCCGCGCAGATAATCCTTGTATTCTTTTCTGGCGCGGCTAATTGTTTCTTGTATATCCATTGCACATACCTCCCATTTTCTAATCTAATCATACCGCGTTCTGGGCGGCAAGTGGTCGCTCGATTGGCGACAAGGGCGATAAACGATAATTTAGCAGCTTAGAGTTGGATGGCGGAAACATCAATTTCGCCGTTCATCAGCTTCGGCAAAAGACTATCTCGCAGCTGTTTGAGCCTGTCATTTTCAATGGCATTGCATTTTATCTGTTCAAACATAGGTGAAACAATACCTTGGTACTCGGCTATCTCTTCGGCATTAGGTAAAACCAGTTCAAAAGCAAAGGTATCAGATGGCGTAGTCCTTTGCCTACTGCCTGTCGATCCAGTAACATGACTACACATAAAATCTGAAAACGAAGCGCTGTCAATAACCGAATATAAGAAATCCGTGATTTCTTGACTTTTGGCCTTATAGACGATGAACTCAGTTGAGCAGACGGCATTTTCAGTTAGGCAATAAGGTTTCCAGACGCGCTTTGTTATCGGATTCAGCTTAGAAATCATAAAGCAGGAGTCATCGACGATAAACTTGTTGCTCTTAATCGCGGTCGATGGCTCAAACACAGGAAAATGCGCCTCATCAAAAGCAGGGATGCTGTAATGCTCAAGTAACATTTCCGGCTGTTTGGCTGGATTGAAGCTCTTTTTGGAGATGGTTGCCACATCGCCGAGCCGTACAATGCGCCAGCCAACGGGTAATTTGTCGCGATCTACTGTTTCAAACCGCTCGTGGTATAGCAGCTCGGCTTGCCGCGCTAAATTATCGTTTATCTTCTGGTTGATTTCAATTTTGTCATCTAATGCAGAAAGTAATGCGACAATTTTCTGCTGTTCTCTCTGTGATGGGTAAACTACTTCAACCTCTCCAAGCAACTTTGTATTGATTGACGGCATTGTCGCGCCCACCGCTATATTCCTCACGAATTGTTTTGTATCTTCCAAGCAGAAAAAGTAGTAGAGATATAGCGGATCTACTTCTGTGTTAGGACGCACTCTCAAACACCGTCCAGAGAACATCCAGCCATCGTGCGCGTCATCCACATAAGAGCATCTATCAACTGATCCAACTCGACTAAATACAATGTCTCCTTCTTTCAAGACATACTTTGATAGGCGAGCCTTGTCCTCATCAGATACTTTTGGTAGGTTCTGTTCAGTGAAAATTCTGTTTCCCAAATGCTCGACTGTTACAATGGGCGTTCCAATATCTACATAGTCCTCTTTGTGAAGCTGACTCCCAAAAGGTCCCGTCTGGATGTCTGCTATATCTCTTAGAAAATGTCTATTCATATTCACCATCCTATCCGATGTATTTTCTGTGCGCCAGCTTCACATTTTGTTGCTTCACCATCGCATAGTGCATGGTGGTATCGATCTTCTGATGCCCTAAGAGCTGCTGGACTTGCTCTATGGGCATTCCCTTGTCTATGGCCGATGTTGCCAATGTCCGCCTAAATTTATGCGGATGTACCTTTGGTAGGTTTAATCGCTTTCCCAGCTCTCGAAGCCTTGTTTCCACACCGCCGATCATAAGCCGGTCGTGCGGGACTTTCAGCGAAACAAACAGTGCCGGGTTTGCATCCGTGCGCTCGTTGAGGTAGTTCTGCAAATGGATTTTTGTCCTTGCATCGAAGTAGACAAGGCGCTCCTTGTTGCCTTTGCCGATCACAACACATTCCCGCTCGTTGAAGTCGATGTCCTCTCGGTTCAGCATGACCATCTCTCCAACACGCATTCCAGAGGAAGCGAGTAGGTCAATCATTGCTAAATCCCTTGTAGTCGTGCAGCTATCCCGCATCAGCTCTAACGCCTCGTCCGTGTAGGTGTCTTTGACCAACTTTGCCGTCTTCACCTTGTGAATCCGCCGTACTGGACTTTTCAGGATGAAATCTTCATCCTCAAGCCATGAGAAAAAGCTGGACAGTATGCGCCGGATGTTGTCAATCGTCACCTTGCTGGACCTGCGCTGCGTCTGGTAGGTGGTCAGGTATTTGCGAAGGTCTTCCGTTGTTATCTGACTGGCATTCTTAGCGATGGCAGACAGCATGGATTCAATCGTCTTCCGGTAATATTTCAAGGTCTTCTCGGAGCAACCCTCAATGCGCTTGGCAGTAATGAACGCTTCGACGGCATCCCGTTCTTCCTGCTTTGGGGTGGTATCTTCATAACTTACACTCACACCTCGTAGCGTCTCAGTCAAAACATTACCCAACTGTAATAGTTGTTCATTATTGAGATACGGCAGCATTTTGCGCTGTATCTCTTGGATAAGTTGTTCTTTCATCGTCGTTCTCCTTTGTGTTTAAGAGAACGATGAACAGTGGCAGTTCCTTTGAAGTGACTCTCGCCACTGATGAGAGTTAATGAGGCGGTAAACGATAATTTACAGCAGCAAGTGATGGCTCTGTTCCAAAAAATGTTTATCGAAACCAGCAGCGTTGCCCGCCAAGAATGCCGCGCAGACGAATACTTTGACATTTCAATTGGAAAAACCCCGCCGCGTAAAGAGCCGCAATGGTTTTCGATGAATCCCGCCGATCGTGTGTGGGTGTCGATTTCTGATATGGGAAGCTGTGGTCTGTACATCGCGGACAGTTCGGAATACTTAACACATGAGTCCGTTGAAAAATTCAATGTCAAAGTCGTACCCGACAACACGGTACTTCTCAGTTTCAAGCTAACCGTAGGCCGCGTGGCTATTACCGACGGTGCGATGACAACCAACGAAGCCATTGCGCATTTCAAAACCGACAAAACAGAAATTACCGAATATTTGTACTGCTACTTGAAAGGTTTTAATTACCAGACAATGGGTAGTACATCATCTATCGCCACAGCGGTCAATTCGAAAATCATTAAAGCTATGCCGTTTATCATTCCAACCGATGATGAGTTGGCAGAATTCCACGCTTTTGCAGCACCGGCATTTGCCATGACTAAAGCTAACCAGCGGGAAAACGCACGATTGGCTGAACTTCGGGATTCACTGCTGCCACGACTTATGAGCGGTGAGATCGATGTATCCGACATCGAGATTTAAGCCGCTAAATTATCGTTTATCTCGGAATTTGTTGTTATCTTCGTCTGCAAACCTCCTTTTCGTGTTGATGATCATTCTCGCAGTGCGTTCCGTGA
>OGZX01002586.1_pt1 | contig 14111 bp, 16 predicted proteins | sample 1576881 | NCBI WGS metagenome assembly OGZX01 (sample SAMEA3541542, study PRJEB24748) | human gut metagenome | biome: human gut; feature: human-associated habitat; material: faeces | place: China | collected 2012
CCAGCCGGTAAAGCTCCGCAATCTCTACCTTGAAGGGCTGCTCCATCTCTTCGGCAGCCGGAGGCAGAAATTCCAACGCCCCCATACCCCTTCTGCCGATGTATGCCAGACGGTCGAGGGCGGACAGATTCCTTGTGTTGATACGATGGACTTTCGCCCATTCGTTGAATACCCTGTTTCCCCAGTGGTCAGGCAGCGAATCCGCGATGAAAGAGGGCAGCCCGCCGAAGAGTTTTTCGCTCTCACCATACACTGGCAACCCGCTTTTGACGGCTGTGCTATGGATGGAGGCTCGCAGAGGGGCGATGTCGTATCCGCTGCCGGGAAAGTCACGGTCGAAATAGAAACATATTTTTTCCGTGTACCTTTCCTTGTAAGTGACCAAGGAACCGACTTTCCGGTTCCACAAAAAAACATCAAGATTTTGTATCATCGCTGTTCCTCCTTACTCGTTTGGGTATTAACTTGTTTATCTGTTTGAGTGCCATCGGGGGCATGGGCAGTTCGGGCAACAGTTCGAGCAAACGCTGTTCCTGTCCCACCACACGCAGAAGCGAGATGAAATTGCCCAGTGTGATATTTTGGTTCGCCCCCTGTTCGAGATGGCTGATGGTGGTCAGGCTTACCCCGGACTTCTCCGCCATCTCCCTTTGGCTGATACGCGCGGCAAGACGGTACTCCTTCAATCGCCGGCAAAGCAGGGAAATGATGTCCTGATTGGTGATATAAGACGGATTATCCATATAGTGATATATTGCTACTTTTATGCAAATATAGAGATAAATATTCATATATTGCTACTATTGCTGTTTTTTATTTCATCCCCTGTTGTGCGGCACGCACGCGGTCTGTTTCAAATCGAAAAATCGAAAAAAGATAAGGGGAAGCCTGTGGAAATGTCCGATGTGATTGTTTACGAAAACGGCTCTTATCGCTTGTCCGAGGAATATCGGAGTGAGTCTGCTGAAAGACTGAAAGGGTTGAACATGAATCACCTCAAGTTGGTTTCAGACTGTTTTCATAAAAATGGTTACATAAATCGTTCCCTTCTCAAAAAGGTTTTTCAAGACATGTTGTCCGAAAAACAAATCAGAAGTTTGATTGCAAAAATGGAGAATGCAGGGATTATACAGAAAGATGGTGCAGGCAAATATACCCGTTATGTAAAAGCACCGGATTTTCCGTCTTTTGTTTAGGGCCGTAAGAATCAATTTTTGGGCCGCAAGATTTCAACATCCTGTTTATCAGCTTGTTTATTTACGTCCGCAAGAGCCGATTTTACGTCCGCAAGATTTCCGGGCAAATAGATTCAAACAGAAAAATCCCTGCGATAATTTCACGATTATCGCAGGGATTTGATTCATTTCGCGCCCCTTTTGTTCAGCACGTCTTTTATCATTTCTTTCACATCTTGCCCCACCTGCACGAAGTTCTTGTATAGGATGCGTTCCCGCTCGTCTCTCGATTTGAACGTGTAGAACTTCGGTAGCGGCACATACGCGGCTTCCTCTTTCTTGATTTCAGCCATGTCGAAATCCGTCTTGCAGAAGAACTTCGAGGTCTTGAACTCCTCCGCCTCCTGAATGTTCATCGCCCCGCCTATGCCGGTCTTGGTCTTGATGAAATCCCTCGCCGTCTGCCCGCAGATCCAGCCCGTTGCCATGTCCGAGATCTTCGATGCCGGCACGAGGCTGTCCATGTTTTCGTTCAAATTGATACTCGTCTTGTCCCGGTCGATGGTCACGCCCTTCTTTACCTGTACCACCTTGCCGAATATGTCATTCGACAACCATTCCAATGTCTCTTTCGCCCGTGCCGAGCCGCTGATTACGTTACCCACGGTCGTGATGATTTTCTCCATACCCACCTTTCCGTAATCGGCCTCCAACTGCGGCAGCTCTTGGAATCCGAGTGTCACGCTCACTTTGTTGCTGCGTGCCGTGCCGATCAGGCGGTCTATCTTGTGAAAGTACAATGTCGGCAGCTCGTCCACGATGATACTCACGGGGATATTCTTGCCCTGCCCGGTGTTCACGCGGGTCACGAGGCGGTTCAGGATCAGGGCGTTCAGCGCCCCGATGATACTTTCCATCTCCGGGTCGTTGGCTATCAGCAGATAGCTCGGGTTTTTCGGGTCGCTCACTTTCAGGTCGAAATCGTCCCCGTCCTTATGGAATATCCAATAACTCTCTTTGGTCGCCAGGCGGCTGGTATAGACGCGCAGCGTACCGATCATACCCTCCAGTTGCTCCATCGCCTTGTTTTTGAAAGCCGTCTGGAACGGGCCGAGCAGAGGCGCCACCTCGTTGTCGGTCTCCAATACCTCGAAAATCGTCTGGTAACTCTCGTTCAGGAACGACAGGATGTGCGGCATGTCCGAGTATTTTCCCAGCCAGTAGGCCGGTTCTACGATCTCGCCGCCCTCACGGTCGCGTACCACGCCCGTCGGTTTCCAGAACTTTGTCTGCGGATCTTGCCGCTTCTCGGCATACAGTTTCTTGCCATTGGCATCGTAGGGCTCGCGCTCGTAGTTCACGAAAAAATATATGCAGGCGGCAAGGAAGTTCACGGCAGAGGTCTGGAAGAACTGGTCGCTGCCGCCGCCTCCCTCTTTCTTGCCTTTCTGCAGGGATTCCAGCAGTGTCTCCGCCGTCTCGCTCGCCGCCGCGAGGTTGTTGATGTACTTCGCCTGAATGGGGTTTACCCGGCGGCTGTACTCCACGTCCACAAAATTTATCATGTTGAACTTGCAGCCTTTGGGCACTTTGCCCAATTTCTCGTTTTTCTTGAAGTGGTAATACAGCTTCGTGGCGAGTGTCGGGAATTTGTAGTCGTACACCACCATTACGAAATTCTTGGCCGAGTGTTGCCGGATGAAAGGCTCGATAATCGACATGGTTTTCCCGCTTCCCGGAGTTCCGACCACCCATGTTCCTCTGAAACAGTTACTTATTGAAACCCATCCCTTGCGAAATTTTCCTTTGTAATAGTACCTCATGGGGATGTTTACGCTATACTCGTTCTCGATTTTCTCCTCGCATTGTTCAAAACTTTCATTTTCAAAGTTAAACCGGTCTTTCATCAGTCCCTCCTTGATGAACTTCGAAATGTTGTCCAATGCGATATGCACGAGGATCACGCCCACGAGGGAGGCTGCCATATAGAGGATGATGTTCAGCGGCAGCGTGTAAAACCTCTCCTCCATCGGGCGGTTGAACAGCCATACGGAGAGGACAAGCAGAAATATGCCGCTCACCAGCGGGTACAACACCTGCCGCCGGGCGTCGAACTCCAGATGCTTCTTGTTCCGTGTCCCGATACAGGTGATGCAGATCAGCAGCACCGTAGCCACCTTGCTGTATATGAGGTGGCCGTCGTTGTATATCATCCACCGCTTGATACGCCCGTGGATGTCGCAGAGTATGCCGCCCCAGTGGTCGAGTACCGCCGGGTCGATGGCATATTCAAAAAATTCCAGCAACACGGAGACATACACCGCCGCACGGAATATCTTGTAAAACCCCTGCAATTCCTTGTTCTCTTCCATCGCCGCGATTACTTCTTTTTAATGCCCCAAAGGACATGGATGTGAGGCCAGTGCATACGGCCGTCCTCGGCAAGCTGGCATACATGGGACACCGCGTACAGAGGTTCGAGCCCTAACGTGTCATATATTAGAGCAGCCCGCACTTCCGTCGTCATAAACCTCTCAAGGAACATCCTGACGGCATCATTAGGGCCGCAAGTCATAAAATCAATGAAGCCTTCGGGCGATTCGCCGTTGACATAGTAGAGCTGGCCTTGAAAAAAATCATGGTAACGGCCGATGCGGCCGTTCCATTCCGTCCGGATTTCCTCCCTGCGATTCTTTACGGAAGGAAACCTCACGCAGCAGTCGATCCCGTCGTCGAGGAATATGAAATTCCCGGCAACGTCCTCTTGCTCGGGACATCTGCATCTCAGCAGATATCCGAAGAATCCCTTGTCCGGATGTACTATATCCATGTACTGCGGCACCTTGAAATCTTGGGTTCCGGTCATAGTCGTCATAAATTCAGTTGTTGATGGTTATGATCGGGCGTACCCGGTGCGCCTGTATCTTCGGCGTCTCCTGCATGGTCCCGCTACCCATCGAGTAAAGCCAGGCTTTCGCCGTTTCCTGTCCTTCCACCTCCGTCGATGTCCAGTACCAGCAGTCGGCCTCCTGCGATAGCGGATGGCCGCCGCATTTCTCGATGACGGGATTCACTGCTGCCCGCGCCGCATACAGCAGGCGCATCTGCGCCACCGAGGGCACATAGGCGCTCTGCCCGTATTTCCACAGGTCGAAAACCGCCTCGGCCATCGGCGATGTCGTTTCCTGTGTACCGTACAGGGCGAAAGTGTTCGTATTCCCGTCATAGGCCGTGATGTCGGCCGATGTGCCCTGTTTGACGCCGAGGCTGTCGGCGAAAGCCTTCGGTGCAATGTCCCACAGATAGACGGCATAGCCGCCTCCCTCCGTCTTCCCGTCCGGATTGGTATGGAAAACGACGGCAATCGCCTGCTTCCCGGCATGTTCATACTCGCTGTACGGCAGGGCCGTACCGTCCACGCAAAGGACATGGCCGGGGCGTATGGCGGAGTCGGGTACGTCGATATGCGCGTCGCAAGCCGCCAAAGCGACGGCCATGACGATAGCCGACACCGGCCCGCGCGCTCTTCTGATAATGTTCCGTTTCATCTATCCCTTATTTTATCGGTAGTTTCACTCCCAGCACGATACCTGTGCGAAACAGGTCCGCCCCCTTTATCATCATATCGCTCTTTACCTGCCAGTAAAGCGTCCAGCCCGAGCGCAGCACATAGTTGTGCTCGTAGCCGAAATGCAGTCCGGCCAGGAACTTTTTCGTGTCGCTGCCCGCCGAGGCCCCTATGCGGAGGTTCCCGTAGTGGTTGCGTCCCCGCACCACGCACGGCTTAAAGGCCGCGCCGAAACTGTAGGTGCGGTAGTTCTGCCAGAAGGATTCCGGGCAGACATGGCCGCACGAGGCGCACTCCGTCCATTGCAGGTAGCCGTTGGCGAAAAATTCCCACGCGTGGCGGTAGTTTACCTCGTGTTCGTAGGCGAGCGTCACGTCCATTCCGTTCCTGTACAGCAGTCCCGCACCGAGCGAGAGGCGGCCGCTATTGCGCTGTGCGTTCGCACTCGTGGCCAAGCACACGCAGGCAAGTATCAGGATGATCGTTCTTTTCATCGTCATTCCTCCTCCAATAGGTCTGCGTTAAACGAATCGGCCGCCAGCACGTCCTCGTAGTCTATGTTCAGGCTGATGTTGCGTCCGCTGATCTGACGCTCCGTCATCTCGACGGTCAGCACCTTGTCGTTCGGGAACGTCATTTTCTTTACCACAATCACATTGCGATAGCCGTGCTTGAATACCTTGCCGGTTTCCAGCACCATGGCAGGCGTCAGCTCTACGATCTGCGCGTTGGTCGCCTTGGCGAGTTTCTTGTCCGCCAGCTTCACCCGGATCTCGTCGATGTCGAAGCGGATGTTCGTCCTGTTCTCGATGGAAAAGTCGATGAAGAAGTAGTCGCCCACCGAGTAGATGTTGTTCAGCCGCATCACCATGCAGTGCGCTTTGGTGGCGACGTTGCGGATCTTCGCCGGCGAGTTCCAGATACGCCGGGCAAAACGGGCCATTTCAGCGGTGGACATCGAGACCGCCGGATTGTTGTAGGCATTTCGTTCTTGTAGCTGGATCTCCTTGTCCGTTACGGCCTCCTGCATCCGGGTAGTATAAACGAGCGCATACTGCGTGCGGTAACGCTCCGTTACGATGGTTACGATGGCCAGCACCTCGCCGTCCTCGTGTCCCGGCTCTTTGGGTTTCAGGCGGACGATGTTGCCGATGGGCTGGTCGCCCGCCACTTTGTCGGTGGAAATATCCACGAAGCGCACGGGTTCCGAAGCCGTGATGACGGTCGTCACCTGTTCGTTGACGGTCAGTTGCTCCATCTCTTCGTATGTGCGTTGTGCCTGCGCCTTATGCCCCGCAAACATCCCGGCCGCGATAAAAAATACCGTTGTCGCTCTTTTCAGGTTCGTATTCATATCCATTGATTCTGTTGTTTTCCTCTTGTTTACTCTTTCCCTCATTTCGCCTCGTTCCCGTATTCCAGTTCCTCCCGAATCCGCCGCCCGGCAATCTCGCAATAGGCAGGTTCGATTTCGAAACCGATGTAATGCCGTCCCGTGCGGATGGCCGCCACCGCAGTCGTTCCCGAGCCGATGCAGTTGTCCAGTACGACATCACCCTCGTCGGTGTAGGTCCGTATCAGGTACTCGATCAATGCCACAGGCTTCTGTGTCGGATGATAGAACGCTCCCTGCTTATGCTCTTTCGGCATAAAGATGACCGATGTCGGGTATTTGTCGTCGGCCATGCGCACCGGCGAGAGCTTCATCGCTCCATAACACCGGTTGACGAATCCCTCCGTCTTGCGCCGCCCGTGGTTTCTCTGTTCCGGCAGGCACGGTGTCATCTGCGGATGATAGACCGGTTGCCGTGCATAGAACACGAGGATGTCCTCGTGTTGCCGCAGCGGCATACGGTTGGCATTGAGGTGTCCCGTGGTCCGGTCTTTCTGCCATACAAGGTTGTACCGCCACAGTTTCGGTTGCGAGAGCATGAGTTCCGCAGAGAAAAGCCCCTGTCCGAACAGGATGATGGGGCTGTCCGGCTTCGTAATTCTCAGGTATTGTTCCCATAAGGGTTCGAGCGGTATCTGTTTGTCCCAGCGTGCCGCCTTGTTACTGCGGTTCAGCGTACCGTAAGGCATGTCGGCGATGACGGCATCGACACTGCACGCCTCCATCCGGCTCATGCCTTCCAAACAGTCTGTCGGGTATATTCTGTCGGTCTCGATCATAGCCTCTACTGCTGTTTCTGATTGCCGTTTACCAGGTACACGAACGTTCCGTACTTCAGCTTTACCTTGTTTTTCTTGATGGCCTTGCTGATGGCGTTGCTCGTTTTCTGGTAGGCATTGTTTATCGCCTGCATCCCCCATTGGGCGAGGTTGTTGCCGTAGCCTCCGGTGTTCATGTTCATACTGCCCGACATGGCGCCGCTGGCCACGTCCTTGCTCGTCTCCCGGAACTGGCTGTTCGGCACGTACAGCCCCTCCATACCGTCCGTGTCGTAAAGTGAAAGATTGACCTTGACCAGCTCGTCGTCCACCAGAATGCTGTTGATACTTCCTTTCACACGTCCGGAGGAGAAACCGTTGACCGTAGCGTACAGGTAGGTGCCCCGCTTGACTATATATTCGTCGATTTCCACGTCGTCGAGCAGCCGCAGACGCACGCGCGAGCCGTCCACGGCCTTGATGTCCTCGTCGATGATCGCTTGGATGAGTTTCGGTTCCTGCGCGTCTTTCGCCAGCGTGTTGAAGTAGTCCGAGGCGGTCTTTACCTTCTTCACGACCTCGCTCGCCTTATCCGTTTCCGCCGGGGCTTTGACCGAATGGCTCTCTTCGTCTATATGCCCCTCGGTTGCCGCACCCTGCGGCGGAACCGTCTCGGTAGTGTCCGCTTCTGCCGGGGGCTCCGTGGCATTCTGTCCTTTCAGCCTCGCTTCGGCAAGAGCTTTTTCCAGTTCTGCGAGCGCCTCCTGTTCCCGTTTTTTGGCTGCGGCAATTTGCGCTGCCGCCGCTTTCTCCTGCTGTTGCGCGTCGAGCAGGGCGATATCTTCCTGTGTGTATTGCGACTCATACTCTTCTTTGTTTTCGTCGGGTTCGTCGCGTTCTATGTTATCCACGGCGGAATAGTCCTGTATCTTGCCCCACGCTTTGGCCATATTCTCGTATTTGCTGCCTATGCCGTCGTCCTTGATCTGCGCTCCCGGCAGTTCCGGGTTCAGGAACTCCGTCGTCTGCAGCGTTTTGTCCTGTATTTCCGCCGTCTCGGTGTGAAACAGGTCGAAGATGAAATAGGACGCTCCGAGCAGCGGGAAGTAGAGAATGGCGGGAAGCATGTACTTCGGCTGCCGCCAGTTGATTTGCCTGATTTTTTCCTTTATGTCCATTATCGTCGTCTAATTGAGTCTTACATATTTCCCTTCCAGCGTACATCGTTTCAGTATTTCCGCGTTGTACTGGCCGAAGGCGATCAGGATGCTGCCGCAGCCTGGCGAATCGCCGCGCGAGCCGTCCGGCCGGTAGAACCGTATCCGGTGGCGCAGGAACTTCATCGCCGTCGCCTTTTTGAATATGACATCCTGAAACATCTTCGAGTCGCAGCGGTTGAACAGCAGTGCGATGCCGTTGCCGTGCTCGGCCAGGCGGCGGACGAAAAGTTCGATCAGCGGCCGTGAATACGGCGGATTGAGCCACACACGTCCTTCCCATTTTTGGGACAGCCCGTCGATGTTCTTGTCGTACATCACATCGGCCGTCCGCCACAACGGATGAACCGGTGCGCAAGGGTCCAGATCGAACTTTCCCAGTGTCTCCAGTACCTCCTTGGGGGTGTACCATTCATCGGACGGGTTATCCGTCCTCTCGAAACGGGTATTCATGGCTCCGTGTCATTTTACCTTGTTCTTTACCGCAGGCCCGGACTTACAGCTCGCCCGCCTCGTGTTCCCTCATTTCTACCTCTTGCAGGGCCTTGTGCCGCTCCCGAAGCACCGAATCCTGCATCTGTGTCGCCGTGCGTTGCGACGGATTGTGACGGTACACCACCGTCAGGCGGTAGATGTTCCATACCAGCCCGCCGATGACGAAGCTGAATACGATGACCAGAAACAGCCTGCGGTGTACGTTGGCGAAATTCTGCACCTTGGCCGCTGCCCGGTCGATGTGCGTCGCCCTGGCGAAGCGTCGTCCGGCCTCCACGTCGCGCTCGTAGCGTTCTTTGTATTTCGGATCGTTCCTGTCCGGCATCTTTTCGCCGAACAGCATCCGCCTGAATCCTTTAATATTCATATCCTTGATGATTTAGTAATTGCTTTTGGTCTTTTGTTCGATGTCCTTGTTCAGCAGGGTACGCCAGTTCACTATCAGCAGGCCGTGAGGATTGTTTTCCGTCCTCGGCACACGCTTGAGCTGCCCCGCCGTGACGAGTTCGCGCATCAGTATATTGCTGCGGCGTTCGATGCGCTGCCGTCCGTAGTAGGTGAACTCCATCTTCTCCTTGTTGAAGGCGATACTGTCGCAAAAAATGCTGAACACGGCGCTTGTACCCATGATGTTGGAGTAAAAGCCCTTTTCCTTGAGCGTGTTGTACTGCGCCAGCCCTGTCTCATCGACCAGGTACATGGCCTTTTCCATCGTGTATCGGATATATTTGTCGTCGGGGGCCAGCGTAAAGAAATAATGATGAAACATTTCTACATGGCTCTTGGCTTCCACGTCGAGCGTTTCGTCCATCGTCGTGCGCCGTACCAGTATCGGTACGTTTCCGTCCAGCACATATACTTTTTTCTGTGCGTCCGTAACCATCGTGCGGGCCGTCCAGATGCTCGATACGCTGATGATGACGCACCCCACGAGAAAGGCCGTACAGATGATGCCGACCAGCCGGATCTTGTTTTCCAGGTTCTTGATGACCATATCTTACCGTTTTATTTTTTTGTTAGACTTTCCGTACATACTCTTCATGGAGCATCGGCAATATCGTTCCCTGCATGTCCGCAAGGAGGCTGTCGAACTCCTCGGCAAACACCCTCACATAATACCCCAGCATTGCCACATGCACGAATACCCACCAGATGTTACGCTTGCGTTTCTGGTCGTTTTCCTGCAATTTGGCTACTTGCAGACGATAGGTCAGGTAGGTTGCCAAGGGAACGGCATACCGGTCGTCCCATTCGAAGGCTTCGTTCAGTTCTTCGTATTCCGGGTCGGGCCGGCGGTTTGCCAGCCCCTTGCCAAGCTCCTCATCCATGCGTTTGCTGGCGAAATGCAAGAATTTCCCATCCCTGCACCAGCTTTCGATTTCCTTTTGCATATCCGTCTCTTTGTGCTTGTTCATGGTCGTTATCTCGTTATCGTACCTACGGCTCCCGTCGCCGTCATCTTGGCCTGCTGCGCCACGCCTTCGCCGAAGTTTCGGGTCGAGAACGCCGTATCGCCTTCGGGGATCATCCATGCCGCCAGGTCGGGCACGAGGTTCAGGCATTTGAGGGCCACGATGCTCGCCGCCATCAGATAGCCCGCCGAGAAGAAGCTGTTTTGCAGGTAGGCCGCCATCGTCTGCTCGCTCGTGGTTATGGCCGTCAGGTTCTCCACCTGTATGCACAGTACGATGTCGAACAACAGCAGCACGTAGAAGCCCACGAAGTAGAGCATCGCGCCGTAGAAATGCACCGTCAGATACCTCGTGATCCACTTTGCCCATGCGCCTTCCCACTTGGGCAGCAGCGAGAACGCCCATTGGATAGGCCCGAATATCGTCAGCATACCGAGCAAGATCTGCTGGCAGTAAATCGTAGCCCACCACCCGATACGGAACACCACGAGGGCAATGAGCATGATGATTTTGTCGATTCCCACCACTACGCCCGCAGTCAGCGACGTGAACCACAGTTTCGCTGCGTCTTTTTCCATGCTCGTCACTTCATCTACGCCCGTCTGCTCCATCGTCGCCTCTATCAGGTTGGGGTCGGATGTGCCCGTGTGGGCGACGTCCGCCTGCGCCTGCAGGCTCGTGTACATCGTGTCGCGCACGTAGATCAGTTCTTGCACTTCCTCGAAGCGGTCCGAAATCTGCGAGGCTTCGGCCTCATAGAGGTCATGGGTGTACGAACCTATGCAGTTCGGGATATAGGAGAGGAAATCCAGAAAGCACCATTGGCTTCCGCTACCCGCCATACCAGTGTCCGCCGGAGGATACCACCAGCAGAGGATGAGCGATACGGCCAATGGCTTGAACAGCTTCATCACGTCCAACGGCTCGTGCTTGACCATCATCTTGTACGCCATACCTGCCGCCATGACGATAGCGAACAGGGCGGCCAGCGCCATGCACATTTGCAGAATCCACCAAAACGGCCCCTGCGAGCCGGTGAAGGTCGCATCGGTCAGGAACTCGTTGGTCTGGAAGATCACGTCGTCGATTTCTTCCTCCATCAGGCTGATGCCGAAATCCGAAAGTATGTTTCCGTCTGCCATAAGCTATGCTCTTTTAGTTTCCTCTGTTTACCGTTTCGTCCCCGTCTCCCGTTTCCGTGCCGCCGCCCGGTTGCGAACCGCGCGCTGCAAGGCGCGATTCGTTCCAGCGGTTCATGGCCTCGCGGACGACGCTGCCTTTGTCCAAAGTCCGGTCGGCGGTCGCATTCAGCAGCTTGCCTGTCATCGTGGCATTCTGCCGCCGGGCGAGATAGCCCACCAGAACCTCGTTCTGCCGGGCCACGTCGTCGTATATCCGCAGATACTCCTTCTTCCGCTGCGCGTTGGGCATATAGGCGTCCCTTGTCGCCTCGATGGCGCATTGGTATATGTGGTAGTATTCCGTCCACCGCTGCTTGTCGTCGGGAGAACCGCCCGCAGGTAGGATGCGGTCGATATTGCGCTTGAGCCGCTCCATCTGCCCGTCGATTTTGTCGCTCTCGGCCAGCCACGCGAGGTCTATCTGCCGGTCGGCCACGTTCAGGGCCTCTATTTCGGCCCGCTTGACCAGTGCCGAGTCGATGGCTTCCGCCTCGTCCACCTGATTGTAGAGATTGACTCCCGCCAGCGTGCGGAACGACAGCTTGTTCTTGCTCGCCGCCGACTTCTTGTACTTGTTGTGTAATACCCCATAATAGAGGTCGGGCGAAAGTGCCCCCGTACCGGTCTCCATGACCGTGATCTGGTTCTGCTTCGGCGAATCGTGGTTGTATGTCACCGACTGCGCCCTGACGACGCCTGACGCGGCCGCCGCAACCGCTATGAATAACAAGGTCCCTTTCATTTCTTTTCCCTTTTGTCGTTCGTTAATAATCCAGCCTTCCCGCCCTGCGCCACCGCCCGAAAGCCCCGTCGATGATCTCTTTGGTCGCGGGCCGGTAGATCTTCTCTTTCCAGTACCCGATGCGTACCTGTATATACCGCCACGTTTCGATATACGCCCGGTTCAGGTGCCGCTCGATATCGTCCAGCGAGCCGTTTACCGCCTCCAGCACCATCAGTAGGTCGGAAGTCGAGCATTCGGCCGCCCCCGTGGCGTACAGCACGAGGTCGCTGACCGACTTGTAGAGATGTTCCCCGTCGCGGGCGATGTCCTCTATGGCCTTTTCGTTTATCGTAATGATCCTGATGTCGTCCGGCTCGACATGTCCGCGTTTCAGGATCTTCTCGTTATAGTCCGTCAGCATGGCCTTGTAGTCGCCGATACGGTCGCTGACCGCCGTATAGGTACTTTTCACGTTCAGCACCGTCCGTAAGGACTGGTACATGATGTCGATGACATCGAAGGCACGGGTATAGCGGTCCAGATCCACGTTCAGCTCCTTGTACCCGGACACCTCCTTGCGGCTGTATTCGTGCAGCAGCTTGTTGCTGTATTCCAGCGTACTGCGGGCCAGCAGCAGGCTGCGTTGCTTCTTATGGTCATTGATATACGCCTCCACAGATACGATGTCGAACGTCCATTGCGCCTTGGCGATGCCGGGTAGGAGTGCCAGCAGCACGGCCGTTATCCATAGAGAACGCTTCATGGCCGCGCCTCCTTTCCTCCGGCTCCGCTCTGCAGCCCGCGCGCGTTATCCACCCAGCGTTCGTGGCACTCTTCCACGAGCGTCAGCCTGCGCCCCTGGTCCGTATCGAGTTCCGGCAGCACGTCTTTCAGCACGTCGATGATGCTCCGCTTGTAGTGCATCATCTTCTCCAGCGACACGAGGTCGGCGTATATCTTCGTAATCCGCGAATCCACCTCCCGTGCGATTTCGAGCCGGTCGCTCGACCATAGCAGGTGGTGCACCTCGCCGGTCGGGGTTTCCTCCAACGGTGGGGTGCCGGCGTACTCCGTCGTGATCTTGCACGAAGGGTGTTCCCGTGCGATTTCCGCGATACGGTCGTTCACCAGTTTCGCTTTCTCCGCATCCGACATATTCGGGTCGAGCGTCAGCACGTCGGCCACGTGCGTATCGCTGTACTCCGTAGTCAGCTCCCAACTGATTTGCAAAATGGCGCGGTGAATTTTGATACCGAGGAAATACTTGGGCTTCCGGGCTATCGAAAGCGTAGCCTTGAAGGTGATGACACCGTTGATGTTCGGCATGGTCGCTTTGCGGATATACGAGTAGCCGCTCCACGAACCGCCGTCCTGCCACGAGAGGCTGTACGCTGTCTTGCAGTTCTGCATGATGGCCGGAATGCGGTAGTAGTCGTCCGTCGCCACATCGTTGTCTCCGGCCGCCTCGACCTTCGCGTCCGCGTATTCCTGCTGTTTCTTCCGCCATTCTGCCAGCTCGCTTTTCAGGCGGTCTATCTGCGTCTTGTTCTCGTTGTACTGCTGGCGGTACGCCGCCGCATCTTCCACGCTGGCTTGGGCAATCAGTTTCAGCAGGGCGGCATTTTCGTTCTCCAGAGCGGTTATCTGCGCTTCGAGGGCGGCGACTTTGTTTTCGGCTTCCTGCAACAGGGCGTCCAGTTCGGACGTATCCAGTTCGTTTTCCGAGACGGAGGTCTGCATGGCGCACTCTTTCGAGTGGGCGCTCAGCGAGCTGCCGCATTGCCGGCACTTGTACTGCGTCGTACCTTGACCGAGCGTGGCCCCGTCCGAGCAGGTCACGCTGATGGTCACGCTCTCGCAGCCCTGCAGCTTGGCGGCATCCGTCGCCTGGTAATAATTCCGTGCGTCGGAAGCGATATAATAGGTATAGCCCTCCTCGTTGTCGTTGAACTCCGAAAGACGGGCGTTCAGTTGTGCTTTGAACGTATTCAAATCCATCGAGTAGGAATCGAAGACATCTTCGTAGATGACCTCTTCCCGGTTCCAGCTTTTCTTCACATGGATTTCGTAGGCGTATGCCTTCTTGGTCTGCTTGCCGCCCCGGCTGATGATATAGGCGCTCATCCAATAGTCGATGGTGTAAGTATATCCGTCATTCTGGTTGTTGAGCTGTTGTACCAGATCGGAA
>OGZX01002588.1_pt1 | contig 14102 bp, 9 predicted proteins | sample 1576881 | NCBI WGS metagenome assembly OGZX01 (sample SAMEA3541542, study PRJEB24748) | human gut metagenome | biome: human gut; feature: human-associated habitat; material: faeces | place: China | collected 2012
TCGTCGAATGCTGGAAACTGCGCATCGCCGGCGAAATCGCCGCCGCCCAATCGCAAGCCGCCGCCATCGCCTTCCATATGCGTGGCTCCGCAGCCGCGACGGACGGCGCTTCCGGCACTGCCCCGAACACAAGCGAAACCATGGCCCAACTGGAAGCCTTGGACGCGAAAATAGCAGAACTGCAAGCCGCCCGCGTCATCGCGCTCGACATCATTCCCGGCGCGGTGCCCATGGAAACCTACCATTTCCCCAAACGCTGCCTCATGCTTTTCGGCGCGGAAGGCCCGGGCCTGTCCGAAAAAGCGCTCGAACTGGCCGATGACGTGGTCTACATCTCCCAATTCGGCTCGGTCCGTTCCATCAACGCCGGCGCCGCCGCCGCGGTCTCCATGCACGCCTGGATCGCCCAGCACGCCGCGCCGCAAGCCTGATCGCGCCATCGGCACGCGGCAAGAAAAGCCGTCGAACGTTGCTGTACCGGAAAGATGACCAGGTGTCCAACAATTGGGTTGCGAAATGGAAGGCAACGTCCGCGGCCGGGTTGCGAACGGGGCACGAAATAGGGCACACGCTCGTCACACAGACGCGTTACTGTTAGGGTCATGCCTACTTTCACCAAAGAAGAAATCGTGCATTTGGGCGATCTGGCCCGAATCGCACTCACGGACGAGGAAATCACCCGTCTGCAGGGCGATCTGAACGTCATCGCCGAATCCATCAACAAGGTCCAGGAAGTCGCCACCGACGACGTGGAACCGACCGCGAACCCGGTCCCGCTGGAAGCCTACCTGCGTCCGGACGTCCCCGAGACCCCGCTGACCCAGGCCGAAGCCACCGCAGGCGCCCCGGTCTCCGAGGCCGGCATGTTCGTCGCACCGCGCATTCTGGGACAGGAGTGATATGAGCACCACCGAACTCGTCAAGCTTTCCGCCGCCGAGATGGCGGCCAAGATCAAGGCCAAGGAAGTTTCCAGCCGTGAGCTGGTCGAAGCCCACCTTGCGGTCATCGAATCCGCCGAACCGAGCGTCAAGGCCTTCCTAAAGGTCTCCGCCGACCAGGCCCTCGAACAGGCCGACGCCTTCGACGCCAAGTCCGATGAGGACAAGGCGCAGATGCCGGAACTCGCCGGCGTGCCAATCGCCATCAAGGACATGATCGTCACCAAGGGCATCGAAACCACCGCAGCCTCCAAGATCCTCGAAGGCTGGGTGCCGCCGTACGACGCCACCGTCATCGAGAAGCTCAAGGCCGCGGGCATGCCGCTGTTGGGCAAGACCAACCTCGATGAATTCGCGCAAGGCTCCTCCACCGAGCACTCCGCCTACCAGACCACCCACAATCCGTGGGATACCGAGCGCGTGCCGGGCGGTTCCGGCGGCGGTTCCGCAGCCGCAGTGGCCGCATTCGAAGCTCCGCTCGCCCTGGGTACCGACACCGGCGGCTCCATCCGCCAGCCGGGCTCGCTGACCGGTACCGTCGGCGTCAAGCCGACCTACGGCGGCGTCTCCCGTTTCGGCGCGATCGCCATGGCCTCCTCGCTCGACCAGATCGGCCCGTGCTCCCGTACGGTGCTCGACTCGGCCCTGCTGCAGGAAGTGATCGGCGGACACGACAAGCGCGATTCCACCTCCATTCCGGAAGGCCCGCGTCCGATGGTCGCCGCAGCCCGCGAAGGCATGAAGCGCGATCTGAAGGGCCTCAAGGTCGGCCTGATCAAGGAGCTCGGCGGCGAAGGCTTCCAGCCGGGCGTCATGGCCCGCTTCAACGAAGGCGTCAAGAAGCTTGAGGAAATGGGCGCGGAGGTCATCGAAGTGTCCCTGCCGCACCTGCCGTACTCCCTCGGCGCCTACTACATCATCATGCCGTCCGAGGTCAGCTCCAACCTGGCCCGTTACGATGGCATGCGCTACGGCCTGCGCGTCATGCCGCCGGCAGGCGTTCCGCAGACCGCCGCCAACATGATGGCCTACACCCGTGAGGCCGGCTTCGGCGACGAAGTCAAGCGTCGTATCGTCCTCGGCACCTACGCCCTGTCCGCCGGCTACTACGATGCCTGGTACGGCTCCGCGCAGAAAGTCCGCACCCTGATCATCGACGACTTCAAGAAGGCCTTCGAAAAGGTCGACGTGCTCGTCGGCCCGACCAGCCCGGTCACCGCGTTCAAGTTCGGCGAGAAGACCGAGGACCCGATGGCCATGTACGCCATCGACATCACCACCATTCCGGCCAACCTCGCCGGCGTGCCGGCAATGAGCATCCCGGCCGGCCTGAGCGACGACGGCCTGCCGGTCGGCTTCCAGTTCCTCGCCCCGCAGCAGCGCGACGAGGTCATGTACAAGCCCGCCGCCGCTCTCGAAGCGGCCCTCGAGGAAAGCTGGAACGGCCCGATCTGGCAGTCCCTGAAGACCCCGTGGCTCGACGGACTGGACAAGTAGGAAGCATCGGAGGAAAGAAAACAAAATGGCTGAAAAGTTGATGAAGTACGCCGATGCCGTCAAGAAGTTCGACCCGGTCATCGGTCTGGAAACCCACGTGGAGCTGTCCACCACCACGAAGCTGTTCTGCCCGGCCGAAGTCCACTTCGGCGGCGAGCCGAACACCCAGCTCACCCCGGTGAGCCTCGGCCTGCCGGGCTCCCTGCCGGTGGTCAACAAGACCGCCGTCGATTACGCGATCAAGCTGGGTCTCGCCCTGCACTGCGAAATCGCCGAATGGAGCCAGTTCGCCCGTAAGAACTACTTCTACCCGGACATGCCGCGCGATTACCAGATCTCGCAGTATGACAAGCCGACCAACGGCAACGGCTACCTCGACGTGGAGCTTGAGGACGGCACCATCTTCCGTGTGCCGATCGAGCGCGCCCACATCGAAGACGACGCCGGCAAGAACACCCACGTCGGTGGCGCTGACGGCCGTATCGAAGGCGCCGACCACTCGCTGGTCGACTACAACCGCGCCGGCGTGCCGCTGATCGAAATCGTGACCAAGCCGATCGAAGGCGCAGGAGACCGCGCCCCCGAAATCGCAGGCGCCTACATGCGCGCCATCCGCGACATCGTGCGTGCGCTGAACATCTCCCATGCCCGCATGGAGCAGGGCAACATGCGCGCCGACGTGAACGTGTCGCTGCGCAACAGCCCGTCCGATCCGTTCGGCACCCGTTCCGAAACCAAGAACGTGAACTCGTTCCGTGGCATCGAGAAGACTATCCAGTACGAGATCCGCCGCCAGGCCGCCATCCTTTCCGAAGGCGGCGAGATTCTGCAGGAGACCCGTCACTGGGACGAGGCCTCGCAGACCACCGCCGGCGGCCGCGTGAAGTCCGACGCCGACGACTACCGCTACTTCCCGGATCCGGATCTGGTGATGCTGCACATCACCAAGGAGCACATCGAGGAGATGAAGGCCCAGATGCCGGAAATGCCTCGTGAGCGCCGCAACCGCCTGAAGGGCGAGTGGGGCTTCAACGATCTGGAGATGCGCGACGTGCTCAACGCCGACGCTCTGGACCTGCTCGAGGACACCGTCAAGGCCGGCGCTTCCGCCGCAGGCGCCAAGAAGTGGTGGCTGGGCGAGCTGTCCCGCGAAGCCAACAACAAGGGCGTGAGCCTTGAAGAGCTGCCGATCACCCCGGCCGACGTCGCCGAGGTCGAGAAGCTCATCGCCGACGGCAAGCTCAACGACAAGCTCGCCAAGCAGACCGTCGCAGGCGTGCTCGCCGGCGAAGGCACTCCGGACGAGGTCGTCAAGAAGCACGGCTTCCAGGTCGTTTCCGACGACGGCGCGCTCGAAAAGGCCGTCGACGAGGCACTCGCGGCCAACCCGGACATCGTCGAGAAGCTCAAGAGCGGCAACATGAAGCCGATGGGCGCGATTATCGGCGCCGTCATGCGCGCCACCCGCGGCCAGGCCGACGCGAAGGCCGTCACCAAGATCGTGATGGGCAAGATCAAGTGACGTTCCGGCGATTGCCGAACGTTGCCTGATTGATGGCATCGAAAGGCGTGCGTTTTTGCGATGAGAGGAATCGTAAAAACGCACGCCTTTCTGCATTTTGTTGCTTTTTATCTGCTTTTACATGCCTTTTCGTACGATTCACGCGTCGGCTGGGGGAGGTTTCACGGGGATTTTGCCTAACAAAACTCCCAGCTGGCGTTCAGTCGGGTACAATACCGTCGGTATGGGTGTGGCGAGGGACCGCGCCGAGAAACATAGGGAACGATAATCATGTCAGAGTACGCTGAAACCACAGCGAAGGAACAGACGACGGACCAGCGGGCGAGGGAGCTGCCGGAACGCATCGTCATTCCGCCCATCAAGGGCGAGATGGTGCACTTGCGCCCCGCCACCATCGACGACATCGCACGCATGGAGGTCATTGAGGCGTACGTCGGCGCATCCGGCATCACCGGCAAGGACCGCGTGGCCGAACGTGGCGCTGTGAACGCGTGGGTGCGTCGTTCCGTGGCATGGTCCAATGGCGAAAAATCGAACGAATCCGGCGTGGGGGATCCGGAATCTCGTCGTACCATCGCATGGTCCATCGTCACCGAAGCCGACCATGACGGCGACGGCGAGCTTGACGCGGCCTCTTCCGACAACGTGATCGGCATGATCTTCCTCATCGACATCGACGGCTGGGCACGTTCCGCCCGCATCCAAGTGGTGCTCGGCAAGGACTACCGCGGCCGCGGCTACTCGCGAGACATCATGCCCCGCGTGATGACGTACGGCTTCGCGCCGGAACCGGCGGGCCTCGGCATGCACCGCATTTGGGTGGCCGTGCCGGAACAGAACACGCGTTCCGTATCCGTCTACCAGTCGCTCGGCTTCGTGCCGTCCGGCCGTTCGCGCGATGCCCTGTGGAACGCGTCGGAGAACCGTTACCAGGACCTCATCGTCATGGACACGCTCGTCGACGAATTCGACCCGATCCGCTCGCTCGACGCGTTCGGCATGCACGTGATCGAAGACAATCCGGGCGTCAAGGAGGCGTTGAGCGCCCGCGAACACTCGATCGCCATCCAACTCAACTCCGTACATAAGGGCGATGCGGACGATGCCGCAGCGGCAGGCCAGAGTGGAGACACGGCGCAGACCTCCGCCGACGAGACGTCTGCCGCGCCATCGCAGGAATCGCAGCCGAACGAAGCATCCGGAACGGCGAAGACGGACCAGAAGGCCGGCGATGCCGACAACAACTGGCCGTACAGCTCGGATGAGCGCAAAACCTCGAAGGATGCTTGGTGGCGCACGCTTGGACGTGGCCGCAAGCGCGACACGGAAGGCAGACGATGAGCGCCGAGGACCTCGACAACTACGAAACCGACGCCGAGCTGTCCCTATACAAGGAATACCGCGACGTCATCAAACTGTTCACCTACGTTGTGGAGACCGAGCGCCGCTTCTATCTGGCCAACAAGGTCGATTTCAACGTGCGTTCCGCCGGCCAGGACGTCTACTTCGACGTGCGGCTGACCGACGCGTGGGTGTGGGACGTCTACCGTTCCAGCCGTTTCGTCAAGAACGTGCGCATCGTCACGTTCAAGGACGTGAACGTCGAGGAAGTGCAGAAAACCGACATCGACATTCCCGACAGCATGTAGCGGACCTACGGAAAACCAGTCTTCGGCGGAAGCCGTACGGCTGGTTTTCCTTCTATCAGGGCAATTGCTGTCGGACTTGGCGGTGATTTTGTGTGCATGCGCACAGGTGCGCTGTGCGTTTCCCTACCTTCGGGTAGAATATCTTCGATTTTGTTTGTAAGGAGACTTCAAAGTGACGCAAAAGCAATCCGTGGTCATCATCGGTGGCGGCCCTGCCGGCCTGACTGCCGCTTGGGAGCTCGTCAAGGACGGTGGCTCCGAACAGTACGACGTGACCGTGCTGGAAGCCACCCGCGAATTCGGTGGCATCTCCCGCACCGTCAAGCATGACGGCAATCGTATGGATATCGGCGGCCACCGCTTCTTCTCGAAGGACGACCGCATCATGGACTGGTGGAAGGACGTTCTGCCGCTGCAGGGCGCACCCAGCTATGATGACAAGAAGCTCCACCGCGAGCATGATATGGAGCCGGGCGGCCCGGATCCGGAAATCGAAGACAAGGTGATGCTCAAGCGCCACCGCGTGTCCCGCATCTACTGGAACCGCCACTTCCTCGACTACCCGATTTCCCTGAGCGCCAACACCCTGAAGGCCATGGGCTTCAAGCTCACCATGGTCGCCGGCTTCAGCTACCTGAAGTCCATGGTGCACAAGCTGCCGGAAACCAACCTGGAGAACTTCTACATCAACCGTTTCGGCCGTAAGCTCTACTCCATGTTCTTCGAGGGCTACACCGAGAAGCTGTGGGGCCGTCACCCGTCCGAAATCTCCGCCGACTGGGGCGCACAGCGCGTCAAGGGTCTGAGCATCATGGGCGTGCTGAAGAACGCCTTCCAGAAGCTCCTGCCGAAGAAGCGCGACAACTCCGAAGTCGAAACCTCCCTCATCGAGGAATTCTGGTATCCGAAGCTCGGCCCGGGCCAGCTGTGGGAAACCGTCGAATCCAACTGCGAAGCCGCCGGCGTGAAGGTCATCACCGACGCCAATGTGGTGGAAATTCGCCAGAAGGACGGCAAGATCGCATCCGTCGTGTACGAGGATTCCGAAGGCAACCGCACCGAAATGGCCGCGGACGACTTCATTTCCTCCATGCCGGTCAAGGACCTTGTCAACGCCGTGGACGCCTCCGACCAGCCGGCTCCGAAGGACATGACCGAAATCGCCAACGGCCTGCCGTACCGCGACTTCGTCACCGTCGGCCTGCTCGTCAAGCACCTGCGCCTGACCAACACCACCGATATTCCGACCCTCGGCAACCCGCCGATCGTGCCGGATTGCTGGATTTACGTGCAGGATCCGGGCTACAAGGTCGGCCGTCTGCAGATCTTCAACAACTGGAGCCCGTACCTGGTCAAGGACGTCGACAACACCGTGTGGATCGGCCTCGAATACTTCTGCGAGGAAGGCGACTCCTTCTGGAACATGACCGACGAGGAAGCCACCAAGTTCGCCATCCAGGAGCTCACCCGCATGCAGGTCATCAACGGCCCGCAGGACGTGCTCGACTCCCACCGCGAACGCGTCAAGAAGGCTTACCCGGCCTACTTCGACACCTACGACCGCATGCCCGAACTCGTCGACTACCTCGACTCCTTCGGCAACCTGTACTGCGTTGGCCGTAACGGACAGCACCGTTACAACAACATGGACCACTCCATGGCCACCGCCATCGAAGCCGTCAAGGACATCAAGAGCGGCGAAACGTCGAAAGACAACGTGTGGTCGGTCAACACTGACAAGTCCTACCACGAAGAAAAGTAGAAAAATAAATAACGCGTGCGCATACGCCCTTTCTCCGGCGCTCGACGTACCTTTGTACGCCTTCGGCCTCAGACGGGCGTCTTCGCACGCGTTATTTATTTTTCGCAGCGTAACTTTGATCAAGCCCATGCTTTTTGGCATGGGCTTTTTCATTGCGATTTTCATTGCGATTGCGCGGTGCGCGAACCGCACGGGCGGACCGCGCGTGCCCGCTTCGCGTTGGTCTGGGTTGCGTTGTATGGTTAGGACAGTTCGAAAACCGCGATGTTTCGCGGCGGACTTTTCATTCGACGGAAATTTTCCGCAATTCTTTTTTACAGCTGTCGCGGGCGCATGCCTGTGGAAGCCAAGGAAAGGCAACTACCAGTGGCAACAAGCCCTAATCTCGATGATATGAAACTGCCCGAGCTCAAGGAGCTCGCCAAGCAGATGGGACTTCGTGGTGTCTCCACCATGCGCAAGACCGAACTGATCGCAACACTTCAAGCCGCCCGTTCCGGCGGCCAGGCTCCGGCCGGCGTCACCGTGCGCGCGCCAAAGTCCGCTCCCGCCGCAGACGCTGAGGTCAAATCGGCAAAGGACAAGAAGGCCGATGAAGCCAAGCAGGAGGAACGCCCCGTCCGTGCCAAGCAGGCCAAGTCCGCGGAATCCTCCGAAGTCGCGGATGCCGTGGCAGCGGTGGACGCGTTGAAGCCGAACGATGAAGCGCCGAAGCGTCGTCGCCATCGTGACGCCGAAGCCGGCGCCGACCTGCTCGCCGAACTGGGCCTTGACGATGCCGCTCCGAAGCAGGATGACCGCCGTCGCCGTCGTGATGACGACCGTAGGGACGATTTCGAGCCGCGTCGCCGCCGTCGCGTGGCGGACGGGTCGAAGAGCGAAGACGTCGTGCGCGACCTTGATGACATCCTCGCCACGCTGCCGTCGCAGGAAGACGCCGACGATGATAAGCGTCGCGACGAGACCGAAGACAACGAATACCGTCACAGCCGTGGACGCAACGATCGCCGTGGCCGCCGTATGCGTGGCCGTGACCGCGATTACGACGAGCGTGACGAGCGTCGCGGCAGGGGCGATCGCAATGATCGCAACGACCGTAACGATCGCGCCGACCGCATGGACCGCAACGCCGACCGCGACCAGCGCAACGATCGTATGGATCGCGCCGACCGCGACCAGCATCGCGACGAGCCGAAGGAAGACCTCGTGCCGGTCGCCGGCATCGTCGACGTGCTCGACTCCTACGCGTTCGTGCGTACGTCCGGCTACCTGCCGGGACCGAACGACGTGTATGTCTCCATGGGCCAGGTCAAGAAGTACGGCCTGCGCAAGGGCGACGCCGTGCACGGCTCCATCCGCGCCCCGCGTGAAGGCGAACGTCGCAACCAGCGTCAGAAGTTCGTGCCGCTGCAGTCCATCGACTCCATCAACGGCATGAGCGTCGAGGAAGCGCAGCATCGTCCGCAGTTCAGCAAGCTCACCCCGCTGTATCCGCAGGAACGCCTGAAGCAGGAGACCACGCCGAACAAGCTCACCGGCCGCCTCATCGACATCGTGGCGCCGATCGGCAAGGGCCAGCGTGGCCTGATCGTGTCCCCGCCGAAGGCCGGCAAGACCATCACCCTGCAGAACATCGCCAACGCGATCGCCACCAACAATCCGGAAGTCCACCTGATGGTCGTCCTCGTGGACGAACGTCCGGAGGAAGTCACCGACATGGAACGCACGGTGCAGGGCGAGGTCATCTCCTCCACCTTCGACCGTCCGGCCTCCGACCACACCACCGTCGCCGAACTGGCCATCGAACGCGCCAAGCGTCTCGTGGAGCTCGGCCAGGACGTGGTGGTGCTGCTCGACTCCATGACCCGTCTGGCCCGCGCCTACAACATCGCCGCGCCGGCCTCCGGCCGCATCCTGTCCGGTGGTGTGGACGCGCAGGCGCTGTACCCGCCGAAGAAGTTCTTCGGCGCCGCCCGCAACATCGAAAACGGCGGCTCCCTGACCATCATCTCCTCCGCGCTGGTGGAAACCGGTTCCAAGATGGACGAGGTGATCTTCGAGGAATTCAAGGGCACCGGCAACATGGAACTGCGCCTGAGCCGTGAGCTCGCCGACAAGCGCCTGTTCCCGGCCATCGACGTGAACGCCTCCGGCACCCGCCGCGAGGAGCTCATCACCGATCCGCAGGAACTGCCGATCATCTACCGTCTGCGTCGCCTGCTGGGCGGCCTCGAGCCGGAACAGGCCTACCAGACGCTCGTGCCACGCCTGAAGAAGACAGCGACCAACCGCGATTTCATGGCGTCGCTCATCCAGCAGAGCGGCAACGCCACCAACGGCAACTGAGTCGTCGGCTGCAAGCGAATCTGAAGGTTTGAGGGGCTGCATGGCAATCGCCGTGTAGCCCCTTTCCTATGCGTACGTCTCGACGAATTTCGTGAAATTGACCATTTTTTGGACAACGTTGTCAATTAAAAAATAGGTAAAAATACGACGAGAAAAGATAAATGGGGAAAATATATATGGTCGATATGGGGGTATGAGCTAAATAAAACAAAGATATTTCATGACAGCGTTGCGCCGTCCGGATAAACTGCGGCGATTCCGCGACGGTATGTGCGCGGTAGTGGGTATGGTAAGGAAGAAAAAGAACATGGAACTGCAGTGGGGACGGTCGATTGCGGCCGGTGCAGTGGATTGTTGGAAAAGGGGTATGAATGACCAACAGTGACAATGGTCCGGTAGACGCACGTACGGTTGCGAGCCAGCTCGACGCGACCGATGGCGTAATCCTCGACATGCTTGAAAAGGATGGCCGAGCCACGCTGTCCCACCTTTCCGAGGTGACAGGCCTGTCCGTGTCCGCCGTGCAGAAGCTTGAGCGTCGCGGCGTGATCCGCGGCTACAAGGCGGTTATCGACGACGAGCGCCGCGGCCTTGCGGTGAACGCCTACATCGCGGTCACGCCCATCGATTACTCCCAGGAAGCCGAGATTCCAGACAAGCTCAAAAACATCGACGGCATCATGTCCTGCGATTCCGTCGCCGGTTCGCCCAGCTTCATGCTCACCGTTCGCGTCGAATCGCCCAGCAAGCTCGAAGAGCTGTTGAACCTCATCCATCGCACGGTGTCGGTCAGCACCGAAACCACCATCGTGCTGCAGCGTTACTTCGCGAAGTGACCGCTGTTCGGCAGATGCCGCGGTAGGGTGCGCGGTAGGCTTATACCCATGAGCGACAGCGAACATGACTGGCTTCGGCCAGAAGAAGAAACCGAATCCGAAACCATCATCGACGCGCGCACCGCGCAGAACAACCCCGAAGTGGCCGATGTGGTGGCTAAAATCGCCTCGCTGCGCCAATCGATAGACAACGTCGACGCCGCCATCGTCTCGCTGCTGGCGGAACGGTTCAAATACACGTCGCAGGTGGGTGTGCTCAAGGCGCGTGCGGGCTTCGCGCCGGCCGATTACCAGCGTGAACATGCCCAGATCGAGCGTCTGCATCGCATTGCCGACGAAGCCGGACTGGATCCGGAAATCGCCGAAATGTACCGCGAATTCGTGGTGACCGAGGCCAAGCGCCGCCACAAGCGCATCGCCGAAAACGGGGGAGACCCGGGCGTACTCGACGTTTTCGCCTGAGCCGTCCGTTTTCCGCGCGCCCCGCGCGAACGTCCATTGCCGACGGGCATGCCGGGCACTACATTAAATGCCTTGGAAAGTTGTTTCGATTGCGATTGAGAGGTCCGGCATGCGCCACGCCACCGCGAACCGTCCATCCGGTGCCCGACGCCCGCTTGCCGCGGCGATCGCGGTCGCCGTCATCACCGCCGCTCCCGTCGCGGCAGTCGGCGTGAACGACGCGATATCGGCCTTGCAACAGAATGGGCAGTACGCGGCCGATGCATCGCATGATGACGTGATGAGCGCCTACACCTCCATCGACAAACCAGGCCGCCTTTTCCTGACCAACAGCGGATCCTCCACGTCGAAACGCGTTCCCAAAGGCGTTGTCGCATTGCCGTGGAAAATATCCGCCTCCTTCACCCTCAACGGGCCCGACGTAAGCGTTTCCGACGTTTCCGGCGCTTCCGGCATGATCGGCATACGCATCGCCCTGCATGCCACGAAACCCGACGTGACCGCCAATCTGACGCCAATCGTCGCCTTCACCATTCCCGGACGCGTCGGCAGTGACGTGACCGCCGATGACGGCGTGCTCGTCTCATCCGACAACACCTCGACCCTGGTGGCTGCGGTCGGCAAACCGGGCGAGGACCTGACCTTCAACGCCTACGTGACGGCGAAGCACTTCACCATGAGCTCACTGTCCATCGCCGCGGTGGAAGGCAACGTTCAGCAATCACTGCCTGACCTGACCAAGCGCGCAACCACCTTGGTGGACGGTCTGACCAACGTCGGCTCGCAACGCAACCGCAAGCTCATCGCCCAACTGGAACAGCTCAGAGACAACGAGAAAGCGCTTGCCAAACAGACCATCGCCGTACGTTCCAAAGCGCACGATCAGGCGTTCGACGGCTACATCGACGCGTACGTGGGCTCATACACCACGCATCTGTCCGGTTCGATCGGCAACGCCACACAGCTTCCCGCCATTCTCGGCACCGCGTCCGAACTGAACGGCGATACCTCCGTAGCTAAATCCGTGGCAGACCTGGCCAACGCCGTCAACGACGTGAGCGCCGCATACCGGCATATCGGCGCGGCCGACGCCGTCGACGAGGTGATTCGCACCATCGAACAGCGCGGCACATCCGGCTTGGTGAACGAGCTCACCAAGCGCGCCGGCGAGGAACAACAGCGCGGCTCCAAAGACTACAGTGCCGGCCAATCGCAGCTGTCCGCGGCCATGATCCCGTATTCGATGGATTTCACCGACGCATACACGGCTCGGCTTAAGGAACTGGGCGCCACCGCAGGCACGGCTGGCAGCTACGAAACCCAGGCGATCGCCGACGTGCGTGCCGGCATCAAAGACAATGAGAAGCTCAAAACCGCGTCCGACAAGGTGTCCGCGGCGATGACCGCGTTGGCGGACGCCAGCGAGCACACCGGACAGGCCAGCGCATTCCACCAGATCGTGCTGCGATTCGCCGACCAGCTGGATTCGGATGACGACACGTCCGAATCGGGCGCTGCCGATGACGCTTCTGTGCTGGACACGTTGCGTTCCGCCTCCGCCAGCCAATCGTTGTGCGCGAAAGCCGAGAAACGGCGGTCCCGTGCGCAACGCAAGGCCGAACGCGCGCAGGCGAAGAACAACACCGCCGATTCGACCAGCTTGGTCGATGACAAGAACGCCATCAGCATGGATGATGTGATGAGCTACGCGGGCGGACTACGCCCGTCGTTCGGCGCCGCAGCGGACACCACGTCGAAGAATGTGGCGAAAGTCGGGGGAGTGGACGGCTCTTCGAAGAACAGCGGTGGCGATTCGTCCGACGGTTCGGCGGATTCGTCCGCCAGCTCGCTACCAATTACCGGCTATGGCTTGGCGAAAACCGGTTTCACGCCGGATAATGGCGATTTGATTGACGAGACGGTCGAATTGGCCGCCGCTGCGGAAGTTTTCGACGATGCGCTGCAGGCTGGATTGGGTGGGAACGGTTCCGGAAATTCGTCCGCTGGCCCGCAGTACCTCCTGTCCGTTCCGGTGCTGTAGAGCACGCGGTTTGTGCGATGCGCTAAATCCGATAGTGCTCCGTCGCTTACGTGGTACGTTTCGGGGTTTTTGATTGCGATTTCCGCCTCCGCTTGTGCATTCGTTGAGATTACGCCCATAAAAACCATTTTTCGCGTACGGGTTTGTGCGCAGGGGCAGGAATGTACGCTGAGAACAGCCGAGAACGGGATAAGGACGGTTCTATGCGCGCACGTCTTGCGATTTAGGGCGATTCTGCACGGACGTGAGCAAAAGGGGATATGATTTCGACCGTTTTGCCTGCGATTTATACCCCTTTTCGCTCACGAAAGCATTTTTCCCGCGATTTTGACTGAATATGAGCAAAAGGGGGCACGGTTAGTTGCAGACAGTGACGGGATATACGAGGGGCCTCTCCTTCATGCAAAGGAAAGGCCCCTCGTATGTGGGTGAAGTGAGCGGCTGCGCTACAAAAGCCGCTGGCGGCTCACCTCAGAGACTCACTTCTTCGGTTTCTTGGCCGGCGGTTCGCCTAGCTCGCTTTCGGCGACCGTCACATCGGCGGCCTCGTTCTCACCCTCGGCGGCAGCCGGTGCGGTGAAGGCGATCGGTCCGGTCACGCGACCAGCTTCGGCGATATCGCCCAGCGCGGCCTCGATGGACTCGCGCACATCGTCGGCAACGGCAAGCGTCACAGACAGGATCGGGGTCTTCATCGAAACCTTGGCCTTCGACTTGATGCCACGCAGCGCGGCCAGAGCCTCACCGGCATGAGCAAGCAGATCGGCGGATGCGTCGCCGGCGGCGGCCGCGTACACGTCGGCCGCAGGCCATGCTGCGCGGTGCACGGAGCCTTCGCCCTCATGCATCCAGCTCCACACCTCTTCGGTGGCATACGGCAGGTACGGGGCCAGCAGGCGCGCGAACGCATCAAGACCCAGGCCCAGCGTGGTGCGTGCGGACTTCACCGCGGCCTCGCTCGGCACGTTGCCGGTGGAATCGGCGGTGCCATAAGCACGGTTCTTGACCAGCTCGATGTAGTCGTCGCAGAACTGCCAGAAGTAGTTCT
>OGZX01002596.1_pt1 | contig 14060 bp, 10 predicted proteins | sample 1576881 | NCBI WGS metagenome assembly OGZX01 (sample SAMEA3541542, study PRJEB24748) | human gut metagenome | biome: human gut; feature: human-associated habitat; material: faeces | place: China | collected 2012
GAGCGCATGACTGTTAATCATGATGTCACTGGTTCGAGCCCAGTTGGGGGAGCCAGAACAGAGTAGTCTTTTGACTACTCTGTTTTCTTTTTTGGCTCAATGTCCAATAGTTGGGGTAACCCGAAAAAACAGAATATATGATAATTACAAGCGACAGAAATTATGCTGTCGCTTGTTTTTTAATCATATTAAGGTGTAAAAACATTACTTGACAAAATTAACTTTATGCGTTACTATGAAAATGTAGAAATTGCACAAAGCGCAAAAATACAGTTTATAGATAAAGGAGGTAATTAATTATGAAAAAAGCATTTTTATTGTTTCTTATGTTAATAATAGCTTGTTTTATTATCATCGGCTGTAAAGACTCTTCAAATAACACCAATAATTCGAGTAATGCAAATATTGGAGTGCTAAGAGATTTATCTGTGAATTTGGAAAAGAACTATAGCGTTCCCGATTCTGACAGCAATGTAATTGAACTTGCTTCAACACCTGATGAACTTTATCAAAATGACCTTAAGAAATTAATATCAATATCGGATGATGTGATCCGTGTAACAGTTCAAAATGTAGCTTATACAAGCTATGAAGGCGTTGCTTGGACAAAATTAGATGTCCTGATAACTGATACATTAAAAGGAGATTTAAAAGTCGGAGATGTAATATCAGTATTTAATTTGGGTGGATATATTCCGCTTAGTGAACATATTGAAGGACATAATGATGCGTTTCGATTTAAAAATTTAAGTGCAGAGGAAATTAAAACGACTTTTCTTAAAGAAACAATTGACGGTGAAAAAACGGTTCAAAAGTCGGATGATTTGATACTGTGTTTAGTTCAAACTCCTAAGAATAGTCCGTTGCCGAACGGTGCATATGAAAGAGTTTCTTATACAGGTCAGTTATATGCTGATGGCGACAATAAATTTGTTCAGTTGATTACTGACAGTTCCGAAACAACAGAGAAAACATATTCCTATGACGATATCAAGAAAATGACTGAATAGGAAAAGTTATAAAATAAATAGCGATAATCATAGCGTGTAATGGTAGCACTGCAATAATATTAGGCTTAATGTCAATAGTTGGGGCAACCCGAAAAAATAGAATATATGATAATCACAAGCGACAGGAATTATGCTGTCGCTTGTTTTGTTGTTAAAATACAAACCATACTATTTAATTTTGCATTGAATTTAATTGAGGGGTGCTATATAATTAATACTAGAGTAATAAAACATTAAAATTGTGAATTTAAAGGGTGATTATTATGCCGTTGCAGATTGTTCGGAATGATATAACTAAGATAAAATGTGACGCAATTGTTAATGCGGCAAACAATTCGTTGCTTGGCGGAGGCGGTGTTGACGGTGCGATTCACCGTGCGGCGGGGCACGAATTGCTTAATGAATGCAGAAAACTTGGCGGTTGCAGAACGGGTGAGGCTAAAATTACGGGTGCGTACAAACTGCCTTGCAAGTATGTTATTCACACGGTCGGTCCTGTATGGCAAGGCGGAAATTATCATGAGGAAGAACTGCTTTCATCATGTTATCGTAACTCGTTGCAGCTTGCAAAGGCTTATGAATGCGAATCGGTTGCCTTTCCGTTGATTTCATCGGGGGTTTACGGCTATCCGAAAGAACAGGCATTACAGGTGGCAATCAACGAAATCTGTAAATTTCTTACAGACAACGATATGCTCGTTTATATTGTTGTGTTTGACAAAGACGGATTCCGTGTCAGCAAAAAGCTTGTTCGTGATATTGCCGAATACATTGACGAACACTATGTTGAAACGCACTATTCCGAAAACCGCGGTCGTGAATTATCCCGTCTTTTAAGACCGTCAAAGGCTTATCCAATGCAAACCGCATCCTTGAATTTGGCTGATGTTGTAAATCAGCTTGACGAAAGCTTTTCTCAGATGCTTTTGCGTAAAATTGACGAAAAAGGTTTGACGGATTCTCAGTGTTATAAAAAGGCGAATGTTGACCGTAAGCTGTTTTCTAAAATAAGAAACAATGTCAATTATAAACCTAAGAAAACTACCGCAATTGCCTTTGCCGTTGCACTTGAACTGTCGCTTGATGAAACTAAGGAAATGCTTCAAAAGGCCGGCTATGCACTTTCACACTCGAATAAATTTGATGTTATCATTGAATATTTTATTCAAAAGGGCGAGTATGATATTTTTACTGTAAACGAGGCTTTATTTGAATTTGACCAGGTTTTGTTGGGTCAGTAAATGTCGCATTTCAGGCGACCATATGTTATCCCGAAAGTTATATGATTAAGTCAAGATAAAAAACTTAATTATTTTTGGAGGTAACAACTATGAAAAACAACATTACAGAATTGGTATTCATTCTTGACAGAAGCGGTTCAATGTCAGGACTTGAACAGGACACAATCGGCGGATTTAATTCGCTCATTGAAAAGCAACGCAGACAGAACGGCAAGTGCTATGTTTCAACCGTATTGTTTGATCACGAAACCGAGGTTCTTCACGACAGGGTTGAATTGTCTGAAATTTCAAAAATGACTGAAAACGATTATACAGTTCGTGGCTCAACTGCACTCATTGACGCTATCGGCGGTGCAATTCATCACATTGGCAACATTCATAAGTATGCAAGAGAAGAAGATGTTCCCGAACACACCTTGTTTGTGATTATGACCGACGGAATGGAGAACGCAAGCCGTATCTATTCAAGCAGTAAGGTCAAGAAAATGATTGAGCGTCAGAAAAATCGCTACGGCTGGGAGTTTCTTTTTATCGGAGCTAACATTGATTCCGTTCAAACCGCTAAGCATTTCGGAATCAATTCCGACCGCTCCGTTAATTATCACGCTGACGGTCAGGGTACGGCTGTTGTTTTTGACGCAGTATCGAAAACCGTGTGCAATTTCAGAAAAAGCAGACCGCTTTCATCGTCTTGGAGCGATGAGATAGACAAGGACTACGAAAGCAGAAAATAAGAGGCAAATTAGTTTTAATTTCTGCATTTATACCATAAACAAAAGACCTATATTTACTTTAGAATAAGTAAATATAGGTCAAATTTATTGAAGTCACATTGGAAAGAATCAATCTTTTTATACTTGAAATTACTTTTAATGCATTTTGGCATTTTTGTGAGTTCATTTTTTACAAACCAAATTTTATGATTTGGGTCAACTTTGTCTGCAATTTCATTTTTGTTTATACATTCAACATTTTCAAATGCCTCAAACCAGTCTTCTTTGTAGGTGCAAAGGTGGGTGTTGTTCGGATAATAATAAGACATAATTCCGAATGCACTGTCGCAGTAAACAAAAGTGTCTGATTCTGACTGTTGAGAACTGAATCTTTCACGAAAATTTGTCATTGACGGATTATATTCAAACAATCCTGTTGCAACAAGACAGCCGATATTTAAAACGCAAAGCAGGGTGCATATTACTTTGTTCGGCTTTGGTTTTATATCTTTTACGCCGAAAGCAACAAGAATTGCAAAGATACCGAGAATTACAACGCTGTATCTTGCAATGTAAAACGGGCGTATAAAAACGGTTACGAACAACCCGATTATTTGAATCCCCATAACGCAGACATCTGCGAAAATTATACACAATTTTCGGTTGCTCTTTTTCATAAGAACAAGTGCAGATACTGCTATGCCCGATATGAATACAATTACAGACAACGGTTCAACTCCGCTGAGCCAAAAATTACTTGAGGCTGATTTTGTTTGATTTAAAAGAGGAATTATCCAAAATGAATATCCTGCCACCATAATAAGGTCTGCAATAATAACACGCTTGAACAAATTTCTGTCTTTAATGAGCAGATATATATTCGCAAAAGCAAAGATAATTGCAACTGCAAGAAGTGCGTAGATGTGATTGTATGCAGCCCCAAGTCCTGCTATAGCAAATAAAATGCAGTGATGAAACTTTTTGTTTGCTATAAAAAGCAGGGACTCAATAAAGCATAATGTAACAAAAAATATGCTCCATGAGTATGACCTTTGCTGAACGCTGAAATAGAGCATCATTGGCACAGCTCCGACAGTCAGCATATAAATTATTGATGTTTTACTGCCGTAGTGCTTTTTTATGATTGTGCATCCCAAAAACAGCGTTGCAATGTAACCGATTGCCGAAAATATTTTTGTTGCTGTTATTGAGTATCCAAAGATGCAACAAAATGTTTTCAGCGACAAAAAATACAGCGGTGGGTGCATATCGGATTTCAGAATATTGATTATGTCTGAATAATTGTGCTGAATCAGCGACAGCGTGTACGCCTCGTCAAACCATATATTGTCATTAAATATAAGTGTCAGGGAAAACAATGACAAAACGGCAAATATGATATATACCGTATGATTTGCTCTGACTTTTAATTTGTGCATCATAATATCTCCGTTTCTGAGTTTATAGGATAATTTTACCATTGCAGGGCTATAAATTCAAGATTAACGGAAAACGGTCTGTCTGTGATAAGTGTTTTACACACCTGAAAAGCTGATAACTTTTTCGACTGATTTTGAATATACTTTCCATTCCTCCTGCTTTTCTTTAAGGCGTTTTGTGCCTTTGCGGGTGAGGTGGTAGTATTTACGCTTTCTGCCGTCAAATTCTTCCCAGTAGCTTTCAAGCAGATTTTCTTCTTCAAGTGCGTGAAGAATGGGGTAGAGAGTACCCTCTTTAAGCTCAAACACGCTCTCGCTCTGTAATTCAAGCTCTTTAATAATTTTGTATCCGTACATATCGCTTTTCTTTAAAACGCTCATAACAAGCATAGCTGTACTGCCTTTGATAAGTTCTTTACTGATTTTCATTTTATTTGCTCCTTTCCGATTAGCTCCGAATGAAAAAATTAAATCCGGTTTCGTATTCTTTTTTATGTTCAATAGGTTCGCATATATTGGATATTTTACCGCCCGAAACACTTATGTCAATGGTTTTGTATGTGTGTCCCTTTTTGCCGATAACAAATGTCAGACAGGGGTATAGACTGTATTTCGGGTTTCCGAGATTATCATTAACATAGTATATTTTTGAGATTGCAGAAGCTTTATAGATAAGATATTTTTCGTATAATTTACTGATTGAATCTCCAACCTTGAGGTTATTTATTGCGTCAACCTCTTTCGTGGTTAATAACAAATCATCATAGAAAATTGATGTGTTTAAAGCGTTATAATCTAAAGATAAATACATATTAGAATTGACTGAAATCATATTGCCGTTATGCCGAAATACATACTCTTTGTCTAAAGAATCAACAGTCGGATGTTTGCCGTATTTGAAATTCAGTTGAAAGTCAAATCCGTTTGCTTTTGCATTGTCCAAAAATTCATTGCTTGTGGTTTTTAGATTGGCATTCATCACAAAATCAATTATTTTTTCTCTTTCAGCAAGAATTTCGGTAGATTTTGAATTTATCTCTACTCTTGAAATAACCGCACAAATTCCCATGATGAGAAAATTGACAGAGAGAAATACAATGAAAATATTTTTAAATACTTTAGTTATTTTCAGATAAACTTTTCTGCCTTTCATCCGCTCGTTTTTTCTGATTTTAATCAGAACCGCAATTGCCCACAGCAACAACAGTGCCATAATTATAAAAGGAATTGCCGTGTAGCACCACTCATTGACTGCCGAATACTCAATATTTTCATATGCAAACAGACTGTCAATATACGCAATCGGACCTTTTGTGATGATAGTCATAATCGCATAAACCGCAGGTTGGAAGATTGATGAAAATTTGATTATAAGAAGAAATGAGCCTTGCAATGTTATTGAGATTGCAGACATTAAAACCTGAAAGCCAAGCGATATTATGATGAAGATTGCAACCGATTTGTGACTTTTCTTTTGACTGTAAATTATCATCAGCACATATGCGGTAAGAATTATCAGCGACCAAAAATCAAACATTGCGTAATGCGTCAAGTTTGAATATTCTGCAACATAGCAGAATAGCGGTGATGCGTTTACGGTTGCCATAAAAAGTGCGATAACAGCCACAAGACAAATGAATGTGAATACTCCACGATATTTATTTTGGTGAAGAGCATTCAACGGCACGGCGGTGTCATCGGGATTGCCCATTTCTTCGGTGGCACGCTTTTCGGCTTCTTCTTTTGAATAGCCTATGTCAACATAGTAGTCAATTTTATCTAGCAAGTGCGATTCAAGCTCGGCTGTGATTAGCTCCCGAGAGCGTTCATCTTCAATTTGCTCGGCTACTTTTTCAAGAAATTTGTTCTTCATATTATCCCTCCCATTTCTATAATACCTCGCAGTTCTATATACATAGATTGTCTATGTATATAGAATAATACATTTTTAAAGCATAGTCAAGGGGGGAGGTAAAAATTTTTGAGTGGAATTTTATAATAAATCAAATTATATAAAAGCCGCAAAGCTATTGTCATACAGTAGCGGCGAACTTTGTTCGCCATTTGTTTTGTGTGTAAACACAAAACAATAAATATTTGTATTGAATTTGTTGTTAAATAATCATTTTGTCCCAAGCTTACGCTTGTGACGATTGGCGAACACGGTTCGCCGTTACAAATGAATACATAATTTCCATAATATCAAAACATTTTTGTAAAACATAAAATTTCACCAAGGCGGGCGTCCAATGAACGCCCCTACAGAATTGATACAGAAAAACACGGCTTGTTCATTTTCCGAACAAGCCGTGTTTCATATCAAAATATTTAAATTACTGTTCTTTCAGAACACCGTTGCGGTAGGCGCAGAGGAGCATTGAAAGTCCTTCAATGCGGTTACGGATTGTCTGACCGTCATCGGTTTGTGCAACACGGATTCGGTTTTCCGAGGTGTCAAAAACTTTTGTTGTTGAGAGAATGTCCTTGTTTGACTTGATTGCGTTGTCAATTCCCGCAAAGGGTTCGTGGGTGACAATTCGCATACCGTAGGAATTATAGACAAGCGTGTAGCCCGCCGTGCCTGTTTTGTCCTGATATGCTCTGCAAAATCCGCCGTCAATCACAATCAGCTTACCGTTAGCCTTTATCGGACTTTCGCCCTTTTTGCGGATAACGGGAACATGACCGTTGATTATGTGACCGTGATTTTCCGAAAGACCGAATTCTTTCAAAATCCTTACGCAGGCGTCTTCATCGTGATAGAGCGTGTAGTAATGGTTGCGTGTTTCCGTGTGAGTTTCGGAATCGTCAATAAAGAAACGCTCAAACGAACACATTTTTTCTCTGCCGAAAAGCGGTGAATGTTTTCCACACCAGAGATACCACATATAGTCGTTGCCTTTTTGCCTTTCGGGAGAATTTTCAGGGGCAGAGTGTCCCTGACGAACAATCTTTTCAAGCTCATCAAGCAATGCTTTTCCCGAAAGCACACAGCTGCCCGTGTCAAATTCCATAAAACTGCCGTCCTTATTCATCGGAATACAGCCGTGGAGCAAAAGATTGTTGTTGCAACACTTGTACATTCCGCCCTTGGCAAACAGAAAATCAATGTGTCTTTTCAGCTTTTCACTTGCCATAAAGGCATTTTTAAGCTGTTCCATAACCCGTTTTTCCGTCTTTGTCAGTTCATATGGATAGTCATGGTCAACTGTGGGGAAGAAGGTGTCGGAAATCGGATACTTCTTTTCGCCGACAGTTACGGTCGCATTTTCAAAATCAATCTTGTCAAGCAATCGCCTGTCGCTCATATTAAAGTTAGGATTGCGGCTGACAAGCTGACCTTCAAGCTTAAAGAGAATAACGGCAATCGCCTTGTGCATATCGGCAACCAGCAACGGATCGTTTGAGGTGTAGGGCGAATCCGCAAAAGGACCTTTCGGCATAAAGCGTTCAACATTTCCGCCGCCGTAAACATCCTTTGCAAAAAGCGAGAGGTCACGCAGACTTATTCCGTAGCCGACTTCGATTGTGTCAAGATTGCCGTATGAAAATGCGTTGTTAAGTGCAGCGGCAATGCAAGCCATACTGCCCGATGCCGCACCCATCCAAAGAATATCGTGATTGCCCCACTGAATGTCAACACCGTGGTGCATCATAAGGTCGTCAAGCACAATGTCAGGTCTTGCACCTCTGTCGAAAATGTCGCCGACAATGTGGAGCTTGTCAACAATAAGTCTTTTTATCGTGTCACAAAGCGAGAGTATGAAAACATCGGCTTGTCCTGCCTCAATAATTGTGTGCAGAATATTTTCGTGGTAGGTTTCACGGTCTTTTTTGCCGGAATCACCGAACATAAGCTCCTCAATGATGTAGGCATAATGCTTTGGCAGAGTTTTACGAACCTTGCTTCGTGTGTATTTGGAAGAAATGTGTCGGCAGATTGCAAGCAATCTTATGAGTGTTAATCTGTACCATTCTTCAATGTCGGTTATTTCGCTTTTGTAAACACTGAGTTTTTCCTTTGGATAATAAATCAGCGTTGCAAGCTCGGCTCGCTGTTCGGATGTGAGAGTATTTGAAAAAAGGTCGTCAATCTTTTCTCTGATTGAACCCGATGCGTTGTTGAGAATATGTCTGAATGCCTCGTGCTCACCGTGAATATCGGAAAGAAAATGTTCGGTACCTTTCGGCAAATCAAGGATTGCGTGAAGATTAATCATCTCTGCCGCCGCCGACTGAATGTTAGGATACTGCTCCGAAAGTGCCTCAAGATAGAGAATATTTTCCTGCATTTGCTTTTCATCGTAATGTTTCATCAAGTCCGCCTCCGAAAAAACTTTTACTGAAATCAGTGTATCACAACGCAAAAATTATATCAATATTATTGCAAAAGATTTTGCGAAATTTTCTGCAAAAACAAAACGCCCGATTTCCGTTTCGGTCGAAAATCGGGCGTAAAATGTTTAGTTTAGTGTGAGATTTGTGATTTGCACCTGTATCGGCGGTTATTGCCGTACAGTAGCGGCGATCAGTGATTGCCATTTGATTTGCGGCAAACGCAAATCAACAATTTACATAATCGAACAAACAAGGTCTGTGTATTCGGATGGATTTTCAAGCGGAAGTCCTGCAATGAGAAGTGCCTGACTGTAGAGAACCTCGGCATACTTCTTTGCTCTGTCAACATCGCTCTTGATAAATTCTTCCATCTTCTTAACAGCAGGATGTGAAAGGTTAAGCTCAAGCACACGCTGAGCCTTCATATTTGCGTCAGGCTGAACGGAATTGAAATACTTTTCCATTTCAAATGAAATGCCACCCTTTGCTGTAAGGCAAACAGGATGTGAAACAAGCTTCTTTGATGCTGTAACCTCTGCAACCCTGTCGCCGAGTGTTTCCTTAACAAATGTAAGAAGTGCGTCCTTGTTTTCTTCATCCTCTTTATTTTCCTCGGTTTCAATGCCGAGGTCATCGTTCATTGCCGAACAGAACTTCTTTTCCTTATATGTCATGAGTGATTGTAGAGTAAACTCGTCAATCTCCTCTGTGCAGTAAAGAATTTCGTAACCCTTTGAGCGGATAAGCTCTGTCTGCGGAAGTGTGTCGATTGCAGCGGCATTTTCGCCTGTTGCAAAGTAGATGAACTTCTGGTCTTCTTTCATTCTGTCAACATATTCCGAAAGCGTAACAAGCTTTTTCTCGCTTGAAGAATAGAACATAATAAGGTCCTGAAGTTCTTCCTTGTGCATACCGTAGTCCGAAACAACACCGTATTTAAGCTGTCTGCCGAATGCGTTGAAGAATTTTTCGTAATTCTCACGGTCATTCTGAAGCATTGAAGTAAGCTCGTTTTTAATCTTCTTTTCAATGTTCTGAGCAATTGTAATGAGGTGACGGTCATGCTGGAGCATTTCTCTTGAAATGTTGAGCGAAAGGTCTGCGCTGTCAACAATACCCTTTACAAAACGGAAGTGCTCGGGCAAAAGCTCTTCACAGTTATCCATAATAAGCACACCGCTTGAATAAAGCTGAAGTCCCTTTTTGTATTCCTTTGTGTAGTAGTCATAAGGAGCAACAGACGGAATAAAGAGCAATGCCTTGTAGGTTACAACACCCTCTACAGAAGTTACGATAGTTTTAAGCGGCTTGTCCATAGCCATAAATTTTTCGCTGTAGAACTTGTCGTATTCTTCCTGAGTAACATCTTTCTTTCTCCTCTGCCAAAGAGGAATCATACTGTTGAGTGTTACGGTTTCCGTGTAATCCTCATATTCGGGCTTGTCGCTGTCCTTGGTTTCTTCCTTAACTCTGCTCTTTGTCATATCCATAACAATCGGGTAGCGGATGTAGTCGGAATACTTCTTGACAAGTCCCTGTATTCTGTACTGCTCAAGGAATTCGTCATAGTTTTCATCGTCTGTGTTATCCTTGATTTCAAGAATAATCTCTGTGCCGGCATTTTCCTTTTCAATCTCGCTGATTGTGTAGCCGTCTGCACCGCTTGACTGCCAGCAATATGCCGTATCCTCGCCATATTTCTTTGTGTTTACGGTAATCTTCTTTGCAACCATAAATGCCGAGTAGAAACCAACACCGAACTGACCGATAATGTCAATGTCGTCCTGCTTTTCTTCCATGCTCTGCTTGAATTTGAGTGAGCCTGAGGATGCGATTGTGCCGAGGTTGTTTTCAAGGTCATCCTTGTTCATGCCGATACCGTTATCCGTGATTGTAAGAGTACGGTTTTCTTTGTCGGGCTTTAAAACGATTTTGAAATCGCCTCTGTCAAGACCGACCTTGTCATCGGTAAGAGAAATGAAGCAAAGCTTGTCGATAGCGTCGCTTGCATTTGAAATAATCTCACGAAGAAAAATTTCTTTGTGAGTATAAATTGAGTTAATCATAAGGTCAAGAAGTCTTTTTGACTCTGATTTAAACTGTTTCTTTGCCATAAAAATCTTCCTTTTCATAATAATACATAAATTAAGAAGCCTTGTTCAAAACCGCAATTTGCATAGCTTTTCACACAAGCCTCTCATTAAACTATAATTATACTACAAAAGGTCAACTGTTTCAATATATAAAAAGTCCGAATGTGTCATATAGGGCGAATTTTGGTTAAATTTGTCATTGCAATGGCGGCGTTTTCGTTTTATAATCTACTTAATAACTGCATTGAAAAAGAAAGGAGAATTAAATGACATATTCAGACGGTACAAACAGCGGATTTTCAAGAAGAAATCACTATGTGGGACAGCCTGCCGTAAAAGTCGGAAGTTCAAATTTTAACTACTACAGAAAGCCTGAAAAAAGTCATGGCTTTGCAAAGAGAGTCGCATTTTTTGCGTACTTTCCGCTTTTGATTCTATGGCTTGAAACCGACCTTAAAATTGCGTCGGGGTTTGATGTGCTCGGCGGTTTTGCTTTCACATTCCTGTTCACAATTGTGCTTTCGGCGGTACTTGTTTTGTCGTGTTCTTTTTCAAAACGCAGAGGGGTAAACAGAGGGATTGCAACCGTACTCACGGCTGTGCTGACGATATGGTACGGTGTGCAGATGATATACTATAATGTTTTCGGCACAATGGTTGTTGTAAGCAGCGTTACAAACGGCGGTGCAGGGCAGGCATTCAATTCAATTGATATGATTATGACTGCGATAACAAGCAGAATTGTGTTTGTTATTTTACTTTTTGTTCCGCTTGCTTTCTTTATAATTTTCGGCGGAAAGCTGTTTGACTTTTCAAAAGTAAAGTTAAAGGGTAAGCTGATTGTGCTTTTGATTGCGGTGGTTTTTCAGATTGGAACTGTCCTTGCGGTAGGCATTGACCGTGATTCTTCCGACACAAAGAGCAACTACAATCTTTATTACGGCGAGTTGCAACAGGTTGCCGTGTGTGAACGCTACGGACTTTACACAATGCAAAGGCTTGACATCAGCCGCCTTATGTTCGGTTACAAAGCGAATATACGCACAAACAGCAAGCCGAAAAATAAAGAATCGACTGCCGATGAAATTACAAAAACAGAGCAGAAAGCTCAGATTATGAGTGCTGATTTTTCAAAGCTTGCAAAGAATACAAATAATGATGAGTTAAAGTCGCTTTATGAATATTTTGACATCGAAGAACCGAGCTATACCAACGAATACACGGGTATGTTCAAGGGCTACAACATAATTTTCATTACAGCCGAAAGCTTTTCGCAGTATGCAATTGACAAGGATCTGACTCCGACACTCTGCAAAATGTATAACGAGGGATTTCAATTTGAAAATTACTATTCGCCTGCATGGGGTGTAAGCACAACCGACGGCGAATATGCAAATCTTACAGGCTTGATTCCAAAATCCGGTGTGTGGAGCTTTTCAAAGTCAGCCGAAAATAATGTCAGCTTCCCGTTCACTCTCGGTGAGCAGAGCCGAAAACTCGGCTATAAAACCGTGAATGCCTACCACAATCACACCTATGATTACTACGACAGGGACAAGTACCTTACAAATATCGGCTATGACTACTCTGCAATCGGAAAAGGTCTTGACCTCGGTGAAAATGTGTGGCCGAATTCCGACCTCAAGATGATGCAGAAAACTGTTGACGATTACATAAATTCCGACAGTTTCAGCGTTTATTATATGACGGTCAGCGGTCACGGCGGATATTCATACAACACCATGAGCGAACGCAACGCAGACCTTGTAAAAGACCTGAAATACAGCGACGAGGTCAAGGGTTATCTTGCCGCAAACATTGAGCTTGACAAGGCAATGAAATATCTTCTTGCAAGACTTGAAAAAGCAGGCAAGCTTGACAACACCCTTATTTGCCTTACGGACGACCATTATCCGTATTCGCTTGATGAATTTGACGGTGTGTCCGAACTTGCGGGGCACAAGGTTGACACAACATTTGAACAGTACAAAAATGCATGGCTGTTGTGGAGCGGTTCAATGAAAAAGCCCGTCAAGGTTGACACATACTGTTCAAGCCTTGATATTCTGCCCACGCTTTCAAATATACTCGGTCTTGAATATGACAGCAGAATGTTGGCAGGTACGGATGTTTTCGGAAACAAAGAACCGTTCGTTGTGTTTGCCGACAGAAGCTGGATTTCCCAGAACGGAAAATACAATGCGTCAACAGGCGAATACACCGCTTTCAAGGGAGCAAAGGGCAAGGATGATATTGACGAACTCAATAACAAATGCAACAACCTCTTTACCGTTTCAAGAATGATTCTCGACAACAATGTTTATGCCGAGGTTTTCGGTGATACCCATGTTACGGGAAAGTAGTTTAATGCTCAAATTTGCATTGACTGCAAGGCGAAAATAAAGTAAAATAGAACATGACAAATCCATACGGCGACAGTCAGTTTTGGCTGCTGCCGTATTCCGTATACGGGAAAAATAATTTAAAATAAAATTGAGATGATTCTTTGAAAATATATAAAACTGCCTTAGTTTGTTTAATGACTTGTGCGGTAGCATTTTTCGGCTGTTCGTGTTCGTTGACGGATGATTCGGAAAGCAGTAAACCAAAGAGAAGCTCTATCATAGAAAAATCCGTTACAACTCCGAGTGCACAAGATTTTGAAAACGACAAGGATTATGCAGATGTAAAAACCGATTATGCCTACGAGACGCTTACCGATGATTATGTAAAAGAACTGTATATGAGAATTGCAAAGAGCGTTGACACAGTGTATGCACCGAACATCACAACAACAGGCTCGCTTTCCGATTATCAGATTACACAGGCTGTTGAGGCATACAAAAACGACCACCCCGAAACTTTTTGGCTCAAGGGGTCAAGTCTTTTTGTTCCGTATGGTGACACAACAAGCGTAAAGCTTGATTATACTGTTCAAAATGATAAGCTTATAGCCGCCAAGAAAAAATTCAATATTGCCGTTACTTCTGCTTTGAAAAAACTGCCCTCGGGCAATGATTTTGAAAGAGAAGAATACATTAACAACTATATAATTGATAACTGCAAATATGATGATGCGGCGGCACAGACAGAGAATATTGAGGGCAACGAGAACGATGCCTACGGCGCCTTGGTTGACGGTAAAGCCGTGTGTGAGGGTTACGCAAGAGCCTTTCAGCTTTTGTGCAACAAGGCGAATATTGACTGCGTATTACTTTCGGGAACA
>OGZX01002599.1_pt1 | contig 14047 bp, 13 predicted proteins | sample 1576881 | NCBI WGS metagenome assembly OGZX01 (sample SAMEA3541542, study PRJEB24748) | human gut metagenome | biome: human gut; feature: human-associated habitat; material: faeces | place: China | collected 2012
TCGGGCATTCTCAAAGAAATATAATTGTACTCCGACGGAGTATAGAAAACAACAGTCGGGGACAATAAATTCTCAATAGATACCAAGACTTTATATTATCTGATAAAGTTCGTTATTTGCCGCTCTTCAGTTTCCGGCAATGGCTGTGCCCCGGCTTTTATGTTTTTCAGTAACCGGGCCATATTCTTACCGAGTGTCCGCATGATTTGTAAACCTTCGGCATCCTGTGCAGCCTCGCCGGGCATGCGACCATGTACGATGTTCCAGTATTGTGAAGAGACGACAGGCATGTTGTTGATCGTAAAATATTTGTTCAGCCGGTCGATTGTAGCACTGGCTCCACCACGTCGGCAGACTGCAATTGCGGCTGCCGGTTTGTACGCAAGCATATCCGAACAGGAATAAAAGACTCTGTCGAGGATGGCACAAAGCGAACCGTTAGGCCCGGCATAATATACGGGAGAACCTACTATCAATCCATCTATATCCTGAAGATTTTCACGTATCTCTTCATACAGTTTATCTTTGAAAACGCATCTTCCCAATTCGTTGCACTTGTTACAGGCAATGCAACCTTGTACGGCTTTATTGCTGAGTTGGATGATATGGGTTTCGACGCCATTCTGTTCCAAAGCTGTTGCCACTTCAGACAAAGCCAGAAATGTATTTCCCTCTTTCCGGGGGCTTCCATTAATAAGTAACACTTTCATATATAATCTTTATTGGACAAAAGTAGCAGTTTTAAGACAATGCCCTGTTCTTTATTCGTTCAAATTGTTTTTCTTTTTAGCTCATATATCCGGTTGCTATAATAAGTTTTGTTTCAACTGTTCCGTATATTTATCTATACGTAATAACTCTTTCGGAATATCGATGTTCTGCGGACAATGCGGATTACACTGGTTGCAGCCGACACAATGATTGGCCTGACGTAAGCGGGGAACACTACGGTCGTATCCGACAAGGAAAGCACGACGCGCTTTCACATAATTTTCATCCTGCCGGCTTTCCGGAATATTTCCGGCATTGATACAGCGGTTGTAATGCAAGAGGATCTCAGGAATATCCAAACCATACGGACAAGGCATACAATATTTACAATCATTGCAAGGGATGGTTGGATAACGTAGCATTTGTACGGCAGTCTCTTCCAGAAAAGCCAGATCGTTATCCGTCAGCGGTTCCAGTGGGGAATAGGTGCGGAGGTTATCCTGCAGATGTTCCATATAAGTCATTCCGCTTAACACGGTCAATACACCCGGGAATGTTCCGGCGAAACGGAAAGCCCATGATGCGACACTCGACTCGGGACTGCGTTGTTTCAGTTTCGCTGCAATATGGTCGTGTACGTTCGAGAGACGGCCTCCCAGTAACGGCTCCATGATGATGGCGGGGATGTTCCGTTTCTGTAATTCGCCGTATAGATATTCAGCATCGGTATTCCGGGTGTTGACCTCTTTCGCATGTTTCCAGTCAACATAGTTGAGCTGTATCTGGACAAAGTCCCACTTGATCTCGTCCTGACGGGAGAGGAGGTAGTCGAATACTTTGATATCTCCATGATAAGAGAAACCTAGGTTGCGGATACGGCCTGCCTTTCGTTCTTCAAGCAGAAAATCAAGCATACCGTTGTTTATATAACGTCCTTCGAAATCTTCCATACCATTCCCCATACCGATACCGTGCAACAGGTAATAGTCGATATAGTCGACTTGCAGCTCTTTCATAGAGTTACGATACATTGCCATCGAGTTTTCACGGCTCCATGTCTGGGGCGCGAAGTTGGATAATTTGGTGGCAATATAATAGGTATCGCGCGGATAACGGCTGAGAGCGATACCTGTGGCATGCTCCGAACGTCCTTTACAATATGCAGACGATGTGTCGAAATAGTTGATACCATGTGCGATGGCATAGTCGACCAGGCGGTTGACCATTTCCTGGTCGATCTCGTCGCTACTGTCTCTTGCACTGCTGTTGGAAACTGTCGGCCAACGCATACAGCCATATCCTAACAAGGATACTTTATCGCCTGTCGTGGGCGTGGTGCGATAGGTCATTTCGGCAGGAATATCACCGGAACCGTTTCCCCGGAAGGATGCGTTTTTGTCCGGTTTGCAACTATAAAGTGAGGCTGTCGATGCCAGTGTGCTGCCGCCTAAGACTTTCAGGAATCTCCGTCGGTCTATATTCTTTTTATTCTTTTCTTCCATGATGCTTTGTTTTGATGATTTTCGGGTATATTAAATGGTCCGGTGCATTTCGTGTCCTTCCACATAGATGGCACTCAGCGGGCGGGAGGGACAAAGATGTTCACAGGCTCCGCAACCGATACAACGTTCGGTATTGATAACCGGTATTTTCGGTGAGTCGAGTGCTTCGGGATCTTTGGGAACCATCTGTATAGCGGCTGTCGGACAATGACGGGCACAGTTGCCGCAATCGACACCGTCGGTATTGACTACGCAAAGATCTTTGATCCATACGGCATGTCCGATCTGAATGGCTGATTTGTCGGCTACACTGATCGGCTGTATGGCACTGGTGGGGCACACGTCCGTACATTTGGTACATTCCGGCCGGCAATACCCGAGTTCATAGGACATTTCCGGTTGCATCAGGGTCATAAGGTTTCCGGACGGACGCAGTACCTGGTTGGTACAGACGGATACACATAATTGGCAGGCAGTACAATGTCCGGTAAAGTTTCGTGCGCTTAATGATCCGGGAGGAGTGATGGGAGTGAGGCGTTCCGGTTTTTGTTTGTCTTCTATCGGAGCTAAACCGCCATCTACATTCTTTTCGGGTTTGACTTGCGCCTTCAATGTAGCTGATACGGCAAACAGGGTGGCGGCCGATAAAAAGTGACGGCGTGAAGCGGCGGATTTTTCTGTGGCTGGAGCCGATGCCAATGGTAATACTGACGCCGAAGCCGATGGTGAAGTGGTTGCTTCAACCTGTTTTTTAGGCAGCGATTGTCCCGGTACATATTTCAGAGCATTCCGGCGACATTTCCCGATGCAATCCATACAGGTTACACAACGGCTGTAATCGATCCGGTGTTCTTTGGTATCGATGCATGCCGCTTTACAATTCCGGGCACATAATCCGCAACCGTTACATTTTTCGGTATCGATAACCGGTTTGAAATAAGAATACCGGGCAAGGAAGCCGAGGATGGTTCCTACCGGACAAATGGTATTGCAGTAGGTTCGTCCGTTACGCCACGCTAATATAGCCAGTACGATACATGTGATGATGGCTATGCTGAAAGTGGCTATTCCTTTCATCCAAACATCTACCGTATAAAAGGCATAGCTATCCATCCGTTCAGCGAGATAGGCGAGTCCATTGTTTGCCCATTGATAGAAAGGCGCGAACAGATTGGAGGCGATCCGCCCATAGGCACTGTATGGAGCCAGCAAAGCCAATAGCGAACCGAAACCTCCAATCATCGCAAATATAAACATAATAAGTATCCCATAACGCAACCAGCTAATCGCCGGGGAATATGAAAAACGGTTCTTCTTTTGTTTTCCGGCTATCCATGAAACAACATCCTGAAATACTCCCAGCGGACAAATAACCGAACAGTAGATCCGTCCGAACAGTAATGTCAGGACAACAAGCCCTATCACTATTCCTATATTCACCGCCAGCAATGCCGGAAGGAATTGTATCTTCGCCATCCAACCGAACCACTGATGTATTGTCCCCGTGAAATCAAGGAACAACAAGGTGATCAGGGTAAAGAAAATGACGGCAGCAGTTAGTCTGATTTTTCTTAACATATACGTCTCTGAATATTTTGTTGATTATTACTGATGCAAAATTATTCTTGTTTTTCCCGTTAACGATTACACATATTACAGGTATATCTACCATTATTACTGATTTGCTTTAGCAGATGAAAAAATGACGCAAAAAACATCTAACTTTGTGAAAACAAAACAGAAAGCATATGATGGAAATTAGAGAAATGGATCACATTTATCAGTATAATGACCGGATGGGGCTGGAAACATTGCATCCGCTGATCAGTATTGTCGACTTTTCAAAATGTGAGGTACAGGTAGAAAGTGCACGTTTGAGATATGGCTTTTACTCAGTCTTTTTGAAAGATGTGAAATGCGGTGACCTGCAATACGGGCGTAATTATTATGACTATCAAGAGGGCACGATGGTTTTCACTGCCCCCGGACAAGTGGTAGGTGTTGCCCGGAAAGGAGAATATATCCAGCCGAAAGGATGGGCGCTGCTTTTCCATCCCGATTTGATCCGTGGTACTTCTCTCGGTCGTAACATTAAGAATTACCGTTTCTTTTCTTATGAAGTGTATGAGGCACTTCATCTTTCGGAACAGGAACGGCAGATAGTAATCGATTGCCTGAAAAATATAGAACTGGAACTACATCATGGAATAGATAAGCATAGTAAAATGCTGATCGTTTCGAATATCGAACTGCTATTGAACTATTGCGTCCGTTTTTACGACCGTCAGTTTATTACCCGCGAAGAAGCAAATAAGGATACACTGGCTAAGTTTGAGAAGATCATGAACGACTATTTTCAGTCGGATAAACCGCAGGATATCGGGCTGCCATCCGTTCAGTATTGTGCCGACCAGTTACATCTTTCGGCAAATTATCTGGGTGATCTGATAAAAAAGGAAACGGGTAAATCTGCGCAGGAGCAAATCCAGCTATATCTTATCGATATGGCAAAAGAGAAAGTGCTCGATACCAGCCGTTCCATCAGTGAGATCGCTTATGAATTAGGCTTTAAGTATCCGCAGCACTTTACCCGTTTGTTTAAAAAGTGTGTGGGAACTTCTCCGAATGAGTATCGGATGCAGAGTTAAGTTTTATTTCTTTTTGCGGGTAGCAAAAACTTTAGCTAAAGTGATCCATTCCCCGTCTTCGTTGATGGCGGTACTTCGCCAGGTGAAAGAATTGTCTGTAATATCAGAGAATATCCATTTCATACCTTGCGAAGTTATCTCCGTCAGGACAATTTCGTCTCCTTCTTTCCTGGCTTCCAGCCGGGCACATTCTTCCGGGCATCCGTAGAAGATTTCCCAAAGACATTTTTCCTGATTAAATAACCTGAGAGTAGTCCCGTAAGCTGCATCCGGTTGGATATCAATCAATCTTTCTGTTCGCGACGGAACAATAAAGACATCTTGTACTGCCATTCCGTCGAGTACCCATGAAAAGATCCATTCTCCTTTTACACGTCTGGGAGTAGGTGTGTTGAGACGATCGTTCCAGTCAAGATCCCATTCACCGATCACTTTACCGAAGAAATTGTACTCTTCCGGTATTCTTTCACTCTTTCCTTCGCTGACTAGTGCTGCTTCAAATTCTTTCATGATTTCTTATTTAATTTGATTCAAGGTTTAATATTTAACAAAGATAAGCGAAAATCAACAAATAAGAACAGTGATAAAGGTAAAAATATCAGTAATCTATCTACCAGACTTCTGATAAAAGGGATGTACTTTTGTTTTATATAAAAGGATTTGATATGAAAATAAAAAATAGATGGTATATGGTAGCAGGACTTATAATAGGTATAGTGATCGTTTTGGGTGTGGCAGTGGTTGCTTTTATCAATCAACCGGCTTTCGGACGTCTGCCGCAAGGGGAACGACTGGAAAAAATAGAACATTCTCCCCATTATAAAAATGGAGAGTTTCAGAATATACATCCGACGACGTTAATGACTTCCGATAAAGGGCGTTTGCGCAGCATGTGGGATTTCCTGATCTCCAGGCCTGACGGACTGAATCCGGATGTTCCGGTTCCGGCGATCAAATCTGATCTGAAAAACTTGGCGGACGATTCGAATGTAATGGTCTGGTTCGGCCATTCTTCCTATCTGCTTCAGTTATCCGGTAAACGAATTTTAGTCGATCCGGTGTTCTGTATGGCTTCTCCGGTTTCCTTTGTCAATAAGCCTTTTAAAGGAACGGATATATATAAACCGGAAGATATGCCGGATATCGATTATCTGGTTATTAGCCATGACCATTGGGATCATTTGGATTATCAGACGGTAATCCGGCTGAAAGATCGCATCCGTAAAGTAATTTGCCCTTTGGGTGTGGGCGAACATTTTGAATATTGGGGCTTCGATAAAGGGAATATTATTGAACTGGACTGGTACGAAAGTGCGTTGCCGGACGAAAACTTTACGGTCCGTTGCCTGCCAGCCCGTCATTTCTCCGGCCGCGGACTGACATCGAATAAGACTTTGTGGGCTTCTTTCCTTTTGGAAACTCCTTCGTATAAAGTCTATATGGGAGGGGACAGCGGTTACGATACCCATTTTGAAGAAATAGGCAAACAGTATCCGGATATCGATCTGGCTATTCTGAAAAACGGACAGTACAATGAGGGATGGCGTAATATCCATACGATGCCTCAGTATTTGGGGCAGGCAGCCAAAGATTTGAAAGCCCGTAAGGTCGTGACTGTCCATCATTCCAAATACGCATTAGCCAGACACCGTTGGGACGAACCGTTGAAAAACGAAATAGAGATGGCAAAAGAAAACTCTTTGGAGTTGATCGTTCCGGTGATCGGACAGGTGATGAATTTGGATAATAAGTAGATATAATTTAGTAGCTTTGTCTCAGATAAAAATAATTGATAATTAAAGAGATTATGGAAACAGTAAAATTGAATAATGGCATTGAAATGCCGATTTTAGGTTATGGAGTTTATCAGGTGACACCTGAAGAATGTGAACGTTGCGTATTGGATGCTTTGAGCGTAGGTTATCGTTCTGTCGACACGGCACAAGCCTATTTTAATGAAGAAGGTGTAGGGAATGCAATCAGTAAAAGTGGTATTCCACGGAACGAATTGTTTATTACAACCAAGGTTTGGATCTCCAATGCCGGATATGAAAAGGCAAAAGCATCTATCGCTGAGTCTTTGTGTAAACTGCAGAGTGATTATGTCGATCTCCTCCTGATACACCAACCTTTTGGTGATTATTACGGTACTTACCGTGCGATGGAAGAGGCTTATAAGGCAGGAAAGGCACGTGCTATCGGAGTAAGTAACTTTTATCCCGACCGTCTTGTCGATCTGGCGGAGTGCTGTGAGATAAAACCGGCAGTCAATCAGGTAGAAACACATGTCTTCAATCAGCAAATAGAACCCCAGAGGATCATGGAGGAATATGGAACACGGGTCATGTCATGGGGGCCATTTGCAGAGGGTAAAAATAACTTTTTTACTAACGAACTATTGAAAACAATCGGTGAAAAGTATGGAAAGTCGGTTGCACAGGTTGCTTTACGTTATCTGATTCAACGGGATGTGATCGTTATTCCGAAATCGACGCATAAAGAACGTATGATCGAGAATATGGATGTGTTTGATTTCTCCTTATCAGAAGAAGATATGCAGGCTATTGTGACGCTTGACCAAAAGAAAAGTTTGTTTCTCTCTCATAATGATCCGGAGATGGTGAAATGGCTGATTAATCTGGTGAAAAAGTAATCCTGTTAAAAACAGGACTATTGTCTGATTGCTAGTTTATTACAGTTTCCTCGTAGTTTCGTGCTTTGGAAACTGGAGTTCCCTGCGCAGGGAACTGTAATTTCCTCCGCAGGAAACTGGAGTTTCTTCCTAAGGAAACTGTAATTTCCTGCCGAGGAAACCAGAGTGTCCTTACGAGGAAACTGAAATGTCATCAGATACCAATCTCATTTTCCCAGATAACCCAGGGTGCAGTCTTGACCGTGATACCTAAATAACCTGCCGATTCATCGATCGGGTCTTCGGGATCAGGATCGCCAGGGCCCGGATTGTTCGGATCGGGATACCAAGGTGTTCCGGCTCCATAAACAATACCCAATGTCAGCGAATACCAGTTGTTGCGCACGACTCCGTACTTACCGAAATCCATTTCTTTGACAGTCGCATTATCATGGCGTATCTCATAATAATAGTAACTAAGACCGTTCTGATACCAGCGGATGACATCGTTTTTCTTATCTTTAATCAGTTCGCCGCCATTAGGAATATCCTCCAGGAAATCTTTATTCAATGCGGCGAAATTTGCTCCGGGATCAAGGCCGTTCTTTTCTGCATAGGTTTTGATCGCTCCAAACATCTTATCGCAGGCTTTCCTTAAGTTCGATTCGAGTGTCGATTCCGAATATTTCTTTTGGAGAGCATCCAAATCCATGTAATTTTCACCCGCGAAATTGAACCAGTCGCCGGCCCTGGTTGTATGCTCCTTCGGATAATAAGTACCTTTTATCACGAGACGGGTCGCATTACCAAACTGCTGATAATTGGCATCCATCGTGTTTTCCAGGCAATAGGCAATTGCGAGTGCCCCGGTTTCAGACGGTTCCATCCAGCCATAAGGAGTCAATAGGATCGGATCGAACGTATCCGGATCGACCTCTGCAAAAGCAAGCCCCGCTCCCACATCTCCGGTGAAATTCGGATCGTGTGTATAGAAATTATAGGTATAGAACGGATCAGTGGCTGTATGAGGCACTTTCAATATGGTCTTATCCGCACAAGGGAAGAATTCGGTGTTCACCACATCAAGCGTCCATCTTCCAAAGTCGAAAAAGGCACCCGAAGGCCTTACATCCAGGTCATCTTTCACCTTCAATTCCACTTTCGAGGCCAGGCGTTCGATCTTGACTTCCACCCTGTTGTCTGTTTCTTCGGCTTTCGCTTTCGCTTTCGCATCAGCGTCATCTTCTCCTTCATCCGGTTTGAAGATTTTACCGGTGATGTCAATCAATAGATCGGTCATCTTATCTCCTACGCTGAGACTTGTTTCATCACCACTGTTGATCATGGCGAAGCCTTTACTGATGCTGTTAACATCACCTGTCACCTCATCTTCGGCCACTCCCCGGATCGCTGCATTTACAGAGCTGAAACTAGAGGTTGCATTGATACTCCCGATACGGTTTTCCAGTTCTTCACCCGGATTGGCAATCACCAGCAGCCCGGTGGCAGAAGCCGAAACCTTAACGGCTGCCGGACTGGCCGTGGCTGGAGAAATCTTTATGGAATAATTGCTGGCTCCCGGAATACCGGTTACATTTCCTTCGCTATCAAAGATTACCAGGTAAAGCGTCTCAAGATCACTTTCGTTGGCTCCCGGATTTTCACCCGAGGCACGGGTTGCCTTTTGCGTTTCGATCTTGATGGAAAGGTAGGCAACATCGGCATCTATCCCTTCATTTCCATTAGGACCTCCATCATCGTCGTTACAATTTGTCAACATGGCTATCGCCAACACTGACATGAAAATAGATTTAAGTTTCATTTTTTTACTTTTTAGTGATTATATAGATATGAGTTCCTCCCACTCTTTCAGTTTCTTTTGATACGCGTCTTCCGCGGTCTTATATTTTTCGATCAGTTCAAGATGCTTCGCGGCATCGGGATTGCCTGCTTCGAGGGCTCGTCCGGCATATTTCGCGGCTGTTTCCAGTTCAGCGTTGCGGGCGTGGAAAGCCGAGAAATACAGCCAGGCATCGGGGTCGTCTTCCAAACCGCTGAGATATTCCAGGGCTGCTTCCATATCAATAGAGAGGTAACTGAATACGGCCATCGACAAACGATTGATCTTTTCATCCGGATACATTGCGGCCGCTTTCCCGATCACATCGCGGAACTGCGGGCTTTCCGGTTCATACTCGTTCGCCAACAGGTAGAATTCATACAACGACAACATATTCGGATGTGTCTGATAGACCTCCTTTATCGTTTCGATCGAATACTCGGGCACGGTGAAATCAATCCGGTAAACACTGCGGCGAAGCGGTGGGAAAAGATTGGAAAGAAGATAACTCCAGGTCTGTCCGCCACGGGATTGCATCAGCGACCTTTTACGCTTGTCGGCTGCTTCTTCATTTCGTATCACTCCGAGGATATTTTCTTTTTCCGTTGCAAGCATAACCGGGTCTTCCTTGACGAACTTCGCGAGCCCCTCCCAATCTTCACCATATCCTCGCGACGAGAGGGTAATGCCTGCCAAATCATAATTCCTTCGAAGCCATCCGGTCAGGGAAGCGGCACGTCGCTCGGAAAGACTGAGGTTGCTTTGCCAGGTTCCTTCAGGAGATGCATAAGCCGATATCGTTATCGTATTTATCCGAACGCCTTGTACATTATTTATATCTTCGATATTGCTCCGTATCTTATCCAGTTCATATTGGTTGTTGCCCAGGGCGGGATTGATCTCGGCATTTCCAACACGGTAGACAATCTGCGCCTCGCCGGTCTCTGTCCGGTTCTTTATCTGTTCGCGTGGCGGAACAGGTATTTTTACAGGAAGGATATAAGGCATTGTCCGTTCCGGCTTTTCCATAAACCGGATGCTGTCTGCTATGATCTCCACGGAGACACGATGGAACTCTCCCCGGCAGTTTCTATATTCCTGCACCATGACTACATTCGCATTTCTCATCCATGCTTCCAGGGGAACCGTACAGCTATATGTTATTTTCTCATTCAAAGGTCGACGCCGTTTCACACTAAAGCAGGCATAAACAGGTTCAACTTTCCCTGAAAGCATCTCCGACCTGTTTACGACTGCTTGCTGAGTTCTGCCACGGACGACGAGAGGAAGCATTTTCTTTTCATTCGTTTCCGTACGGATTACCGGAAAGAAATAGGCTTGTCCCCTCGGAGCGACAGAAATGCCCCTGGCTTCAATTTCAAGTATGGCACGTACGCTGTCCTTTTCCTGCCGTATGTCGCGTACAACCACACGTACATCCGAAACCTTCTGCTGCGCGTTTACGTTCAAGGGAGAGAGAATACAAGATACAATCCCCACCAGGAAAACGACTTTCAGTTTTATGTTATGACTGGTAACCATAATTCTATTATTTTATAAGGAAGATCAACGTCAAGCCCAGCTTCGTCGGCCCGAAATAATGCTTTATCCCGCTATGCTCCAACGGCTGGCATTTTCCACACGGAAACTTATCATACGACAGATAGGCATATCCCACGCCAACGGTGGCCTCAATCGACCAGCGGGGAGCCAGTATCCAATTGTAACCGTAACTGATACCCGCACCGACCAGCCATCCTTCGTACCTATTCTCTTTAATCGTACTGAAAGGGCCGATGCCGCCTACATTATAAGCGGCATAATGCGCATGCGCTCCCCAGAAATGCCCGGTCAAAGGTTGGCATAACCACCAACGGACTTCGGGCTGCACGGCAACATGCTTGAACTTTTTTGTATCACTGAAACTCCACAAATTCAGACTGGCGGGAATATCGATCGTCGTTCTTTCTCCGACTTTAAACTCTACTCCCAGGTTGGGTGACGCCATGGCATCCATCAGCAGGTTGTTTTTCAGAGCAATCTTCTGCGCATGGGTTACTGTCGAGAACAGAACCGCTGTCAGTAACAATATAATCCTTTGAACTTTCATAGGACATTCGTTTTCTTGAAACAAAAGTAACCGAATGCCTAAGCCCGGAAAAGACAACTTTATCTATTACGTCCGGTGTTCGTTGGACATTTCGGAGTAATCTGCATCCAATGATCCATTCCTCACCGGAAAATGATCGAAAACAAGAAATAATCCTGAACCTTTTAGAGAATTTGTATGGTCTGTTTTGACAAAAAAAGAGAAAACCGGATAGTAAAGAATCAAATTTTGCATGAAAGTACATTTTATCTCCGCATCCAATTTTCTTTCGAAGAATTATTCCTATTTTTCGATAATGGAAAAAATGAATTTACACGATATATTCGTAGAAGAGTTATATAAGAGAGAGCCTAAAAAGGTAGACCTTATAAACCAGATATCCGATATTTTAATGTTGGAAAAAGAGTCCGTCTACAGAAGGATGGCGGGAAAAGTTAACTTTTCAGTCAGGGAAATGGGTGTGTTAGCCAAAACGATGAATATCTCGCTGGATAGTCTGTTGTACGATGAGGTCAATCTCCAATGGCTTCCTTTTGTCTTGGAGTCGCCATGCAAATTCCACTCGATGGACTCCCTGTATAATATGATAGAGTTCAACCTGAAGCAGATCGGAAACGTCAACCGGGACGAACCGGGAGAAACAGGAAGTGTACACAATTCTTTACCGCTGGAATTCTGCATAGTTTCTCCCCTGATGATGAAGTTCTTGTTCTTCAAATGGGGAAACTACTTCGTACAATCGGAAGAGTTCAACAATTTCTCCCAATGGAATGCACCTTACAAATTGACCCAAATAACAGAAAAATACAACGAAGTATATCATTTCGAGAAAGCGTTTTATATCTGGGACAATTCACTGATCTGGACGATGGCCAAAGAAATAGATAATTTCTACCGGATGCATATCATCACTCCGCAGGAAAAAGAGGATATAAAAGACGAACTGAAAGACATTTTGTCGAAAATCGAGATGGCACTGAACGGGACTTATACACCCAACATCCCTTTCCTTTCGGAAATCGATTTCCTCGTTTCTTCCACCGATATAGGCTTTACCAGTGGCTATTACGTATCCGGCAATAAACACCTGGCCCTGTTTCAAACAAATTTCAGTTTCTCAATAATAGAGAACTCGGAGGAGAGCTTCGAAAAGATAAAAGAATGGATCAAATCCTTCTGCAAAATCTCTACTCTGCTCTCCAGAAGCGGACGCATCGAAAGGCGGTTGTTCTTTAACCAACAGTATAATATCATAGATGATCTTTTAAAATAATTCTTTACTTTTACAGCCCTAAAGAGTTATGATATATGATAAGAGAGGTAAAATTAGAAGATGTGAAAGCTATTACGGCTATTTATAACGAATATGTTATAAACAGTACAGCCACATTCGAAACACAACCTGTGAAAGAGGAAGAAATGTGTGCCCGTGTAAGAGCGATCTCAACAGATTTCCCCTATTTTGTTTATGAAGCGGACAACGAAATTGCAGGTTATTGCTATGCTCACCCGTGGAAAGAGAAAGCGGCCTATAAATACACGTTGGAAACCACAATCTACCTATCTCCCAAACACACAGGTAAAGGTATCGGACGTCAACTCCTGCAAAAATTGATCGACGAATGCCATCACAGAGGCTTCCATGCACTCATCGCCTGCATAACGGAAGGAAATGAAACTAGTAACATCTTACATACCAAACTAGGCTTCAACCAGGTATCCAGATTCGAACAAGTCGGATTGAAGTTCGACCGCTGGCTGGGAGTAGCGGATTACGAATTGGTGTTAAGCCCTGCCGGTCTGTCTTCTATTTGAAAAAAATAATGATCAAGGCTTGCGGAAGAAAAAACCAGAATCCGGAGGCCGGCATAATGAAACAACCAACCAGGGTAAATATCAAAAGTGAATAACCTAAAGACAGCGGAGCTGGTTTTTGCTCTCTTTCAATATAATGTTGAAGTGTTTGCCCCCAAAAAATAAGTATAATTCCGCATACCAGAAACCAAAAAGCAAAATCTCGTTCATAATTTTCACCGCTTAAATTGAATAACCCGTCTTTAAGCATTCCCCAATAGGTTTCTTTCCCTATAAAGAAGGCATAAATTGTATGTATCACCCCCGTTAAAGTCAAAAATGTTCCACTGTACTTCCAAAGCTTCATATCTATTTGTTTTATATTTAACATTTACGTGCGACAAAGATAGATACTACAAATCTTGGGCAAGTGAAAATTAAGCCATACTTTTGTCCGAAAGCGACAAATCAAATATATGTTTATTACAGCAGGCTTACTAAATATGCTTCTAAAGCACTTCGGAACAACACAAGCCGAAATATCCGAAATACTGGCGGGATTAAAATATGACTACACCCTTTTGCAAAACCCGACATCTTATATCGACGCAAACATACTGGGAGTATATCTGGAGTATATCGTAAAAAAGACCGGCAATCTAAGGATAGGCCTCGAAACAGGATTCTTATTACCCTTTGTCCTGACCGGAAGCTTCTTCAATATTTATAACCAAAGCAAGACCGTGCGGGAAATTTTCGAGAATGAAAATCCATTCGATCCGGCCATCAATAATATATATACATTTGAAA
>OGZX01002603.1_pt1 | contig 14025 bp, 7 predicted proteins | sample 1576881 | NCBI WGS metagenome assembly OGZX01 (sample SAMEA3541542, study PRJEB24748) | human gut metagenome | biome: human gut; feature: human-associated habitat; material: faeces | place: China | collected 2012
CGGACTGTAAGGGGACTGGAACTATTACTCATCAGGAAGGAGTGAGCGGTGAAGGTGTTTATAATAAAGGAAGATTTTTCATGAATAATGGAACAATTTCCGGTAACAATGGTGGGGTCAAGAATCCCGGCATGTTTTTTATGTACGGAGGTACAATCACTTCGAATACCGCTAATAACGGTGGAGGAGTAGATAATGCTGGCACATTCACTATGGACGGAGGCACAATCACTTCGAATACTGCTAATAATGGTGGAGGAGTATATAATGATAATGCTGGCAGATTCATTATGTACGGAGGCACAATAACCGGTAATAAAGCAGAACAAACGTATGGAACTGAGTATGGTGGAGGAGTATATAATCAAGGAACATTCAACATGTACGGAGGAGAAATTACTAATAATACAGCCACTGTTGGTGGAGGAGGTGTCTTCAACAAGGGCACATTCACTATGTCCGGAGGTGAAATAACCAGTAATAGCTCAGAATCGTATGGTGGAGGGGTATGTTATTCATCATCACAACTTTTTAAAATGAGTGGTACGGTAAATATTACTGAAAATAAAGTTGGAACAACACCTAATAATCTGTATCTTTGGAATGGTCAACAGGTGTCTGCAAGTGGACTGACAAGCGGAGCTGAGATAGGCGTGACTACACAGATTGTACCAATAAACGATTCTTCGGTTCCGATTACAAGTGATTCCGTAAGTGTAAACTGTTTTTCTTCTGATAAAAGTGATTACGAAACAGCTATTGATGAAAATAGCAAAGTTGTATTGAAAAAAAAGACAGCTGTTGAAGCACCATCAATCACAAAACAGCCACAGCCTGTATCTGTGAAAGTCGGAGAAACGGCAACGTTTACTGTAGAGGCAGCAGGTGCAGATTTGAGTTATCAGTGGATGGTTGACAAAAATGATAATCGAGGATTTGTTGATATTGCTGGAGCAACTAGTGAAAGTTACACGTTAAATGCAATTAGTAAAGAATATAATGGATATCGATATCAGTGTATGGTAAGCATTCCAAGCGGTCATACCGGTCATACCATTTCAGATTGCGTTACATTGACTGTGACAGAAGATGCAGCACCAACACCGAATCCGGAACCGACACCGAATCCGGAGCCAACGCCGATTCCAACCCCGGCTCCAAATCCGACACCGGAAGCAACAACCCCGACACCGGATCCGGCACCGGCGACATCAACACCGGCAGCATCAACCACAACGGCTCCTGCATCTTCGGCATCTTCGGCACCGGCTCAGGTAACATATGATATTTTGGATGGAGCGGGCAGCTCATGGACACAGAATACAGATGGAAGCCTTGCAATCAGAGGAAGCGGCGAGATTTCAAAATTCCGTGAGGTCAAGGTGGACGGAGTAACGGTTGATCCGGTCAACTATACGGTCACAGAAGGATCTACCATCATTACCTTCAAACCGGAATACCTTAAGAGTCTGTCAGCAGGAAATCATTCTTTTGAACTTGTCTGGACAGATGGAACGGCGGCAACAAACTTTACGGTAGCCGAAAACGCAGACCAGAGTGCAAAATCTCCAAAGACAGGAGAAAATTTCAGCATGGCACTTTGTACAGCACTTCTGTTGGTATCATGTGTGGGACTTGCAGGAATTTTTGTAAGAAGAAAAAAGAGCAGCTTAAGATAAGCATTTGATATTAGACCTGTGGATGGAATGCCACATGAAATCTTGGATTTTGTAACTACAGCAGGAGGAGAGTACACATGATAAGAAAAAAGAGAATGAGCAAAGGCATTGCAAAAATACTTTCCGGTTTACTGATATTCGGAATGGTGGCAGGACTTGTTCCGGCAGTACCGGGTGGAACAGTGCATGCGAAGGCTGAAGGGGAAAGTGAGCAGAACGTGACAACGGCGGAGAATCCTGAGCATAAGCATTGCGTATGCGGTACAGAGGAGCTTTCGGTTGAAGGTCATACGCATGATAAGGAACAGACATGGAAAGGAATTTCTAATCTTAATGATATAACTGGAGAAGGATATTACTATCTGACGCAAGATGTGACGATCAATAGTGCATGGAAGTGTTCAAATGACGTAGCATTATGCCTGAATGGACACAGCATTACTTGTAATGCAAGTGACAGTGACACTATTGTCATAGATTCTGGCAATGCGTTTATTCTTACAGATTGTCAGGTAAATACCGGAAAAATTACTCATAGCGAGAGTAAAACAGGCAGAGGTATATGTAATAATAGTGGAACCTTTCAAATGTATAAGGGAACAATCTCTGGGAATACTGGTAGTATGTACGGCGGAGGTATATGTAATAATAGAGGAAACTTTCAAATGTATGAGGGAACAATCTTTGGGAATACTGGTATATACGGCGGAGGTGTTAATAGTATTGGGGGTACATTCAACATGTACGGTGGCACAATTACTGGTAATATAGGATCCACTGCAGCTAATTGCTACAATTGTGGTGGCGGAGGTGTGTATAATAATGGTAGCGAATTCAACATGTATGGTGGAGTTATTTCTGGCAACAATTCCGAAGATTGTGGTGGTGGAGTTTTTTGCCATAATGGTGGCAGTTTTAATATGTTCGGAGGTGAAATAACCGATAATAAATCGACATCGGATGGTGGAGGAGTATATTTTGCATCGACAGGATCTTTTAATATGAAAGGTACGGTAAATATTACTAAAAATAAAGTTGGAGAAATAGATAATAATCTATATCTTTGCGAAGGCAAACAGGTGTCCGCAAGTGGACTGACAAGCGAAGCTAGGATAGGCGTAACTACAGCGATTGCACCAACAGATACTTCTGCGGTTCCGATTACAAGTGATGACGTAAGTGCAAACTGTTTTTCTTCTGATAATAGTGATTATGAAACAACTATTGATGAAAATAACAAAGTTGTATTGAAAAAAAAGGCAGCAGCAACTTATACAATTCAAGCTACAGTATCAGGAGGAAACGGAACAATTTCACCAAGCGGTTCAGTAAGTGTTAACAAGGATAAGGATAAGGAATTCACAATTACACCAAATAAAGGATACGTGATAGCTTCTTTAAAAGTGGACGGCACAGAAGTAGAAAATCCTTCCAATACCTATACTTTTACCAATGTAACAAATAATCACACAATAGTAGTTTCCTTCAAAGCAAAGGATGTTGTGCCACCGGTTGTTGAAAAACCGAAGATCATAACCCAGCCACAGCCTGCATCCGTGAAAGCCGGGGAAACGGCAACGTTTACAGTAAATGCAACAGGTACAGATTTAAAGTATCAGTGGCAGGTTAATAAAAATGATAATGCAGGATTTGTTAATATTGATGGAGCAACTAGTGAAAGTTACAAGTTTAATGTAGCTAGTGCAGAATTTAATGGATATCAATATCAGTGTGTGGTAAGCAATCAAAGCGGTTCAGTCACATCAAATCCAGTTACACTGACTGTGACAGAAGATGCAGCACCAACACCGAATCCGAATCCAACCCCAACCCCAGAGCCAAACCCAGAGCCAAATCCGGAGCCAACGCCAACCCCAACGCCGACTCCAAATCCGGCACCGGAACCAACAACCCCGACACCGGATTCAACCCCGACACCGGATCCGGCACCGGCGACATCAACTCCGGCTGCATCAACCACAACAGCACCGGCAGCTTCGGCAGCTGCAGCACCGGTTCAGGTAGCATATGATATTTTAGATGGAGCGGGCAGCTCATGGACGCAGAATACAGATGGAAGCCTTGCAATCAGAGGAAGCGGCGAGATTTCAAAATTCCGTGAGGTCAAGGTGGACGGAGTAACGGTTGATCCGGTCAACTATACGGTCACAGAAGGATCTACCATCATTACCTTCAAACCGGAATACCTTAAGAGTCTGTCAGCAGGAAATCATTCCTTTGAGCTTGTCTGGACAGATGGAACAGCGGCAACAAACTTTACGGTAGCCGAAAACGCTGACCAGAGTGCAAAATCTCCAAAGACAGGCGAAGATTTCAGCATGGCACTTTGTACAGTACTTCTGATGGTTTCATGCGCAGGACTTGCAGGAATTTTTGCGAAAAGAAAAAGTAACCATGCCAGATAAGGCATTGCACAAATAATTTTTTAAAATGAAAAATAAGCTGATTACAGAGATAAAAGTGGGCAGGAAATTTACAAAAAAAATTCTATTTTTATCAAAAATATGAATAATAGAAAGAGGAGATTCAAATGAAGAAAAAGTTATTAACAGCATTACTTGTTGGAGCAATGGCTCTTAATATTACAGCATGTGGTGGTTCATCAGATGCAGCAGCACCAGCTGACAATGATCAGCAGACAACTACAACAGACACAGCATCTGATGATGCAGCAGATACAGAAGAGGATGCAGTTGATGTGGAAGATGCAGCAGAAGCAGCAGACACAACAGAGGAAGAAGGATTTTCCCTTCTTGATGTAACAGCGGATCTTGTTGATGCAGCATTATATGCAGTGGATGATGATAATACAGAGTATGTGATCACACTCTTTAGAGATCCGGATGGATATAGCTATGTTTCATTAATGATCGTTCCACAGGATGGACAGGGAGATGTCCTTTGTGGAGCATATGATGATTCTAATGTAACAAATGTTACAGATGAAGATAACATTGACTGGACTGAGATCAGCACAACAGATGTTTATACAGGTGATGATTTCTCAGCAGTATTTGTAGAAGCAGATGACGGTTCCGTTGCAATTGCAAATTCAGATTTTTCCCTTGTTATGGAAGGTCAGTATCTGACAGCTGATGAAGCAATCGCTTATATGGGAGCAGCAGCTAACTACATCAACTAGTTTTTTTCAGATATGCGGAGTAATGGAAGAACGGCTGCTTCGCATATCTTTACATAATGTAATTCAAAAATCCTGCACACTTTTATCTCTGTAATCAGCACACATTTATATAGAAGTTGTAAAATTCGCATTGAGTTTTACAGCTTTTTTCGTATGGCTTTAGCCAAAACACAAAGCTAAAAATGGCAACTAAGTTTATAATGTGACACATTAAATAATTGCGAAACTCTCGAAAACCTAAATTGAATTGTGAGAAATTAACAAAAGACATGAAAGACACTGGGGAGCGGTCGGTACTTAGAAGGCAGGTGCGACTTTTTTCAATCAGGTCTGTGCATTTACTGCACAGACCGTGCGAAAGTGATTCAAGTGTGAGCAAATTCCTATCTGCGAAGCAGATTTTAAATGAATTTGCGAAGTACTGCGAAGAATGAGCAGTACCGTTACCAGCGACACGTAGCGAGAGCGTGTCTTGAATGTTTTTGTTAATTTTTCACAATTTAAAGAAGCCTACAAGGAGTTTCGCAATTGCCTAAATGTAACGCTAACTCTGTTTCTTAAAAAACGCTTTTGTTTCCTTGACAACAACCCCACTCAATGCGAACAGTGCGATCATATTTGGCAGAGCCATTAGTCCGTTGAAAATATCAGCGATCGTCCACACAGCGCTGACGGTCATATATGGTCCGATAAATACTGCAAAAATATAAATCCAGCGGTAGACTTTCACATGTTTTAAATTACCGCCGCTTAAATATTCAAGACAGCGTTCGCTGTAATAATCCCAGCCGAGAATCGTTGTAAATGCAAAAAATACAAGGCAGAGCATTAATACAAAAGAGGACACGGCCGGAGGGAAAGGAAGTCCCTGCTGGAATGCGTAAGTGGTGACTTCCACACCTTCTAAGCCTTCGACCTGCCATGCGCCGGTTAAGACGATGGAGAGTCCGGTCAGTGTACAGATTACGATCGTGTCGATAAAAGTTCCGGTCATGCTGACAAGTCCCTGACGGACAGGCTCTTTTGTCTGTGCAGCAGCAGCTGCGATCGGGGCGCTTCCGAGTCCTGCCTCATTTGAGAAAATACCGCGGGCAACACCTTTTTGCATAGCGACAAACATACTTCCGACAGCACCGCCGGTAACAGCTTTCGGTGTGAAAGCAGCGGTTACGATCACTTTAATAGCTGCAGGAATTTCAGTAATATTGCAGATGATCAGGATAACGGCAAAAGCAAAATAAAGGATCGCCATAAATGGTACAACAATCTGGCTCACACTTGCGATCCGTTTTACACCGCCGATCAATACGGCTGCGACACAGACCGTCAGGATCAGGGATGCGATTACGACTGACCAGGAATATTCTCCGAGGAAAGGAAGGATCTTGACACAGTGTGCATTGTCCGGATCAAAGAAACCGTTGATCGCACTTGCGATACCGTTGACCTGGCTGAAAGTTCCGATACCGAAAAGTCCGACACAGACGCCGAAAAATGCAAAAAGCTTCGCAAGCCATTTCCAGTTTTTTCCCATTCCCTGTTCAATATAATAGAAAGGACCGCCAAGGCTGTGGCCGTCAGGAGCAACGACACGGTATTTGACAGCTAAAAGTCCTTCGGAATATTTGGTAGCCATTCCGAGAAAAGCGGCTGCGACCATCCAGAACAGAGCGCCCGGACCGCCGGCGCAGACAGCGGTTGCAACACCAACGATATTACCGGTACCGATCGTTGCGCTCAAAGCAGTACAGAGAGCTGCAAAACTGGAAATTTCGCCTTCTGCCTCTTCCTCATTCTGGATCATCCATTTCAGCGCAAGGGGAAGCTTCCGGATCTGTAACAGACCGAGGCGCACCGTAAGCAGCAGGCCGCCCGCCATAATCAGCACCATTAATGGCACACCCCAGACAAAATTGTCAACATTGACAAGAAAATCATTAATTACACTCCACATGTTTCTAATCCTCTATCTTTCTTTCAATATATACATCGAGTGCATGCAGTATCACAGAAAAATATCTTGCAATGAAAATGGGATGATGACCGGAAACAGGATGAACTGACAGAAAAATATCCCATATAAAAATATATGGGATAGGAAGATACATAATCAGAAAACTTCATATAAAATGAAATCTTATGTGTGCAATTAAGATATCTTCTCTGTCCGCTTGCCTGAGAGATTCATACGAAAACGTATGTTGCACCTTCGGCCCCCGGTTCATCCGGGTGTCTCCAGAGAGTCGATCCATTTACAGTTGCACCGGTATGACCGGCACCTGAGAGTGTTACTCCTTCGGTAGACTTGCGTCGTTTTCCTGCAAACTTCATCTCGAAATTGTTGATTCAACTATATCGTGTAAGAATACAAATTGCAAGGAGGTTTTTCCTGTTTTCCTGCATTTATGCAAAAAAATAGGGAGAAAAAACTGATTCATAAGAAACGCTTATAAAAGAAAACAAGTATACGAAAATATAGGTAGAAGAATAAAACTGTCAAATTCTGAAAAAAATATAAAAAGTGTGAAAATGTCTTGATGTTTCGGAAATTTTGAGAGAAACTAAAAGAAGAATGACAACAGAGTAACAGGCAGAGATCCGTGCATCTTCGGAACGTGATCGCGGAGATATGGATTGATGATGAAAAAGTGTAAGAGAAGGGGGATTTTTTATGCTTCAGGAATGGAAAGCAATGGAAAAACCGGATGAGGAAGAAATCAAAGCGCGCCTTGCCGCTGCAAAAGAAAAGCTGGCAAAACAGCAGCTTTTGATCAAAGAGCAGAAGATACCGGTACTTGTGCTCATGGAAGGCTGGGGAACTGCCGGAAAAGGTTCCGTGATCGGCCAGGTGATCCAGAATATCGATCCACGTTTCTTCAAGGTGGAATCGATGGGGGAAAAGAGTGAGGAGGAGTGCCGGAAGCCATTTTTATACCGCTATTTCAAACGAATTCCGGAAGAAGGAAAATTCGTATTTCTCGATTCGGGCTGGATGGATGAGATCGTAAAAGACGAGCTGCACGGAAAACTTTCCGATGAGGATTACGCAAAAAGAATCGAGAGTGTGAGACGTTTTGAGCGCCAGCTTACAGATAACGGTTATCTGGTCATGAAATTTTTCCTGCATATCTCGGAGAAAGAACAGGCAAAACGGATCGAACATTTAGAGCATGAAAAAGATACGGTCTGGCGTGTCAGCAAAAATGATCTCTGGCAGAACCGGCATTATGAGAAGTGCGAAGAGGCATTTTCTTCCTATATGAAAAACACAAATATGCCGTCTGCGCCGTGGTACATTATTGATGCAAAGTCGAGAAAATGGACGGAACTTCAGGTTTTAGAGACATTGACACAGGGAATCGAGATTGCGCTGAGTAATCAGAAGCTGGCAGTACCTCTTTTGCAGAATGTTTTTCCGTTAGTGCGGATGCCACTTTTGGCAGAAGTGCCGTTAGACAAAGAGATTGAGACGGACGAGTACCGCAAAGAATTGAAAGAATTGCAGAATCGGCTTGGAGAACTGCACAACCGTCTTTACCGGAAAAAAGTACCGGTCATCATCGCTTATGAGGGCTGGGATGCAGCAGGAAAAGGCGGCAACATCAAGCGGATCGCAGGAGCACTTGATCCGCGCGGTTACGAAGTTCATCCGATCGCAAGCCCGGAACCTCATGAGAAAGCAAGACATTACCTGTGGCGTTTCTGGACGAGACTGCCGAAAACAGGACATATCGCTATTTTTGACCGCACATGGTACGGAAGAGTGATGGTGGAGCGTCTGGAGGGATTTTGCAGTGAAAATGACTGGATGCGTGCTTACAATGAGATCAACGAATTTGAAAAAGAACTTCACGACTGGGGTGCTGTGATCATTAAATTCTGGGTGCAGATCGACAAAGATACGCAGCTTGAGCGTTTTAATGAGAGACAGAATACACCGGAAAAACAGTGGAAGATTACAGACGAGGACTGGCGCAACCGTGACAAATGGGATGCGTATGAGACAGCGGTCAATGAGATGATCCAAAAGACCAGCACCTCCTATGCTCCGTGGCATATTTTAGAGTCTGTCGACAAGAAATATGCCCGGATAAAAGCTCTTAAGATCGTTGTGGAGGAGCTGGAGAAGGTGTTGGGGTAAAGGATAATATTAAGCCAGTTCAGCTTCCAGCTTATTAATATGTTTGAATTCAACGATCACCATGCTAAGACCGACTGCAAAGGACAGAAGGTCGGCAATCGGTCCTGCATAAAGTACGCCCATAATGCCGAAAAAATGCGGCAGTGCAACGATAAGCGGCAGCAGGAACAGGATCTGTCTGGTCAGGGAGAGGAAAGTTCCCTTGTACGCTTTTCCGATGGAACTGAAAAACATCGAGGAGATCGGCTGCAAAAAGTTTAACCAGGTGAAGAACAGGAAGGCTCGGAAATAGTTGACACCGAACTCAAAATATTCTTCGCTTCCGCTTCCGAACAGACCAAGGATCTGTCTCGGGAAAAGCTGGAACAGCAAAAAGGAAATAATGGATACAACCGCACCGACTGACGCTGCGAGAAGGAAAGCGTCCTTCACCCGTTTGTATTGCTTTGCACCGTAATTAAAACTTTCAATTGGCTGGCTTCCCTGGGACAGTCCGATAATAATAGAAAAATAAAGCTGGTTTACCTTCATGACAATTCCGGCACAGGCGATCGGGATGGATTCGCCATAAACGGACTGTGCGCCGTAGTGTTTTAACAGGTTGTTCATGACGATCTGCACGATCATCATGGCAATCTGGTTAATGCCTGAGGACATGCCGAGGGAACAGATCTGTGCGAGAACTTTCCCGGAAGGGATAAAATGCTGTTTTTCTAATGTCACAGTGTGGTAATGCATGAGGTAACGGATCGCGATCGCAGCGGAGATGATCTGTCCGATGACAGTCGCCCAGGCAGCACCGTACATTCCCCATTGGAAACCGAATACGAACAGTGCGTCTAAGACAATATTAATGACAGCACCTGAAACTGTGACAAACATTGCCATTTTCGGGTTGCCGTCCGCACGGATCAGGTGACCGCTTCCGATGGTTAAGATCAGAAATGGAAAACCGACCGCTGTGACGCGGACATATTGCTCTGCCAGTGGGAGTACATCTGCCGGGGAACCAAAGAGCACTAACAGCGGATTTAAAAACAGTTCGGTGATAAGCAGTAAAAGAAATCCGAGTGAGAGCAGCATAGTGATGGAGTTGCCGATATAATAAGGAGCTTCCTCTTTTCGTCCAGCGCCCATATGAAGGTTAAAGCTTGCTGCTCCGCCGATCCCAAAAAGCAGTGCCAGCGAAGTGCAGAGCATAGAGAGTGGAAAGGCGATATTGGTTGCAGCATTTCCGAGCGTGCCGACTGCATTTCCGATAAAAAGCTGGTCAGCGATATTGTAAACGGCGCTGACCAGCATTGCGATAATGCTTGGAACAGCAAAACGTGCCACCAGCGTGGAAATCCTATCGGTACCAAGTGGATTTGTCATTTGTTTTTTCTGTGTCATGTTGATAAACTCTCTTTCAATTATTATAATAGCAGCCATAAAAAAGTTGCTTATTTGTACAAATATATATAAAATTGTAGCAGGCAGAAGAATTGTAAGCTTACTAACAATTTATGTCAAGATAAAAATTTGCAGGAGAAGTGTATGTCAAACACAACAAAGATCGCACTGGAAGCGTCATTGAAAGAGCTTTTGAAAAAGAAACCTTTTGATAAGATCACCATCGCAGATCTGACAGATGATTGTGGGATCAGCCGTATGGCATTTTACTATCATTTCAAGGATATCTATGATCTGGTGGAGTGGGCATGTGTGGAAGACGGTAAAAAAGCCCTTCGGGATAAGAAAACTTACGATACCTGGCAGGAGGGTTTTGCCCAGATTTTTGAGGCAGTGCTGGGAAACAAGCCGTTTATTATGAACGTCTATCATTCGGTGCAACGTGAAAAGATTGAGAGCTTTCTATACAAACTGACATACCAGCTGATTGCGGATGTTGTCGAGGAAAAATGTTCCAGAGATCATCTGCCGGAAACAGACAAACAGTTTATTGCTGATTTTTACAAATACGGTTTTGTCGGAATCATGTTAGACTGGATCGACCGTGGAATGAAAGAGGATTATCAGAAAATCGTAGATCTGCTCGCAGTGACGTTACATGGCAATATTGCCAATTCCATCCGTAATTTTGAACAGGTGAAGGAAAAAATGTAATTCATGACAATAAAATGAAAACGATCTTTTTATCAAAAAAGGTGAAGTGATAAAATTTTTATCATTTCACCTTTTTTGTAAATTGGCAATCATTTTGGGGCAAGCTATCATAGAGACATCAAAAAAAAATTAGACAATTGCGAAACTCCTAGAAAATGTGAATTGAATTACGGAAAGGTGACAAGAGCAAAAGAAAACACTGGGGAATCGCCGGTTCTTAGAAGGCAGGAACGACTTATTTCAATCAGGTCTGTGCATTTACTGCACAGACCGTGCGAAAGTGATTCAAGTGTGAGCAAATTCCTATCTGCGAAGCAGATTATAAATGAATTTGCGAAGTACTGCGAAGAATGAGCAGTACCGTTGCGAGTGACACGTAGCGGAAGCGTGTTTTCGTTGATCTTGTTAACTTTTCGTAATATTCATAACATAAAATTGAGTTTCGCAAACGCCTAAAAAGAGGATCGATGAAAGGAGAAATGAACCATGGAAAAGAAAAACATTGGACTTGGAGTAGCTGCACTTGCAGCAGGCGCAGGAGCCGTGGCACTTGCCGCAAAGAATCATAAGAATAACGTCAAAAATGAGGTGAAAAAAGTGGCAGCAAATGCGCCTGAGCAGGAATACCGCAACACAGAGCGTGGGAAAAATGAAAAAAACAGCAAAGGCATTTATTATACCAACGGTAACTATGAAGCTTTTGCAAGACCAAAGAAACCGCAGGGGGTTGACGAAAAAAGTGCATATATAGTAGGAAGTGGTCTTGCTTCTCTGGCAGCAGCCTGCTTTCTGGTAAGAGATGGACAGATGCCGGGAGATCACATCCATATTTTGGAGGCAATGGACATTGCAGGTGGAGCATGTGATGGCATTTATGATGCGACCAGAGGTTATGTAATGCGTGGCGGACGTGAGATGGAAAATCATTTTGAGTGTCTGTGGGATTTATTCCGGAGCATTCCATCCATTGAGACACCGGGAGTCTCCGTTCTGGATGAGTATTACTGGTTAAATAAAGAAGATCCAAACTATTCTCTCTGCCGTGCAACGGAAAAACAGGGAAAAGATGCGCACACTGATGGAAAATTTAACTTAAGTCAGAAAGGCTGCATGGAGATCATGAAACTTTTCATGACAAAAGACGAGGATCTTTACGATAAGACGATCGAGGATGTATTTGATGAGGAGGTGTTTGACTCCACATTCTGGCTGTATTGGAGAACCATGTTTGCATTTGAAAACTGGCACAGTGCATTGGAAATGAAACTTTATTTCCAGCGTTTTATTCATCATATCGCCGGACTGCCGGATTTCTCAGCACTGAAATTCACAAAATACAATCAGTATGAATCACTGATCCTTCCGATGCAGAAATATCTGGAGGAAGCAGGTGTTGATTTCCAGTTTAATACAGAAGTGACCAATGTTATTTTTGAGATCAAAGATGGAAAGAAAGTGGCAAAAACAATCGAGTGTAAGGTAAAAGGTGTGGAAGAGGGAATCACATTAACGGAAAACGATCTCGTATTTGTCACAAACGGAAGCTGTACCGAGGGAACGATTTACGGAGACCAGAATCATGCGCCAAACGGCGATGCCGAGGTTCGTACAAGCGGCTGCTGGAATTTATGGAAAAATATTGCAAAACAGGATCCGTCATTCGGACACCCGGAGAAATTCTGCTCTGATATTGCAAAAACAAACTGGGAATCTGCAACCGTCACAACATTAGATGATAAGATCATTCCTTATATTATGGATATCTGTAAGAGAGATCCGAGAACCGGAAAAGTTGTGACAGGTGGTATCGTGAGCTGCCAGGATTCAAGCTGGCTGTTAAGCTGGACAATCAACCGTCAGGGACAGTTCAAAGAGCAGGATAAAAATCAGGTCTGCGTATGGGTTTATGGATTATTTACCGATGTACCGGGCGATTATATTAAGAAACCAATGAAAGAATGTACCGGAAAAGAGATCACAGAAGAGTGGCTTTATCATCTGGGTGTTCCGACAGAAAAAATCGGAGAGCTGGCAGAACACAGTGCCATCTGTGTTCCAACCATGATGCCATATATCACAGCATTCTTTATGCCAAGAACCAAAGGGGACAGACCGGATGTCATCCCGGACGGCTGCGTGAACTTTGCATTCTTAGGACAGTTTGCAGAGACTCCGAGAGATACCGTATTCACAACAGAGTATTCTGTGAGAACTGCAATGGAAGCTGTTTATGGATTGCTTGGTGTAGACCGTGGTGTGCCTGAGGTCTGGGGAAGCGTTTATGATATCCGCGAACTCTTAGACAGCAGCGTAAAACTCATGGACGGAAAGTCCCCGCTTGAGATCTCATTGCCGGGACCGTTAAACGCATTGAAGAAACCATTGCTCCGTGTGGTAAAAGGAACTGTCATTGAAAAAGTACTGCGCGATCATAATGTGATCAAAGAAGGTATGATCTGATTTTTTGATCAAAAAGGATATGTTATAAACATGTATTTATGATCGTAAAAGATATGTCGTAAAATATGTATTTATGGTTGTAAAAGATATGTCGTAAAACATGTATTTATGATCGTAAAAGATATGTCATAAAAAATGTAATTTTTTGTCAAAAAAGATGTTGACAAATGAAATGTGGTTTGTTATTATTAACAAGCTGTCGCAAGTAAGTGATAACAAACCACTTCAAAGCGAAGTAAAATAAAAAAGTTGTTGACAAGCGCAGATGATCATGATAACATATCAGAGTTGCTGAAAACAACAGAGAACATTGATAACTGAACAGTGAATAACCTTGAAAGATCCTAAAGCGAACAAGTCTGCTCAGAAGAAATCTTCGATTTCTTCCGGGTTACGAAAAAGATTTAGTTCGCGAGTATAATTCAAGTCATCGAAAGATGAACGAACAGCTTTTAATAAAGCAAACCTTAAAAACA